>Ga0265331_10000047_pt1 | contig 183230 bp, 151 predicted proteins | sample 41923metaG_FD_202088 | JGI IMG/M metagenome (GOLD analysis project Ga0265331, IMG submission 202088) | Rhizosphere microbial communities from Carex aquatilis grown in University of Washington, Seatle, WA, United States - 4-19-23 metaG | ecosystem: Host-associated > Plants > Roots >... | reverse complement strand
ATACGAGGCTGCCCCTAAAGGCATTTCGGGGAGAACGAGCTATCACGGAATTTGATTAGCCTTTCACCCCTACCCTCAGTTCATCGGAGCGATTTTCAACTCACAACCGTTCGGCCCTCCAGTGGCGTTTAAGCCACCTTCAGCCTGACCAAGGGTAGATCATCCCGCTTCGCGTCTATTCCCACATACTATTCGCCCTATTCGGACTCGCTTTCGCTACGGCTCGCTTGCGCTTAACCTCGCATGTGAGAATAACTAGCCGGCTCATTAAGCAAGAGGCACGCCATCAGGCATTTTCCGGGCGAACCCGGATATAGCCCTTTGACTGCTTGTAAGCATACGGTTTCAGGTTCTATTTCACTCCCCTCGCAGGGGTGCTTTTCACCTTTCCCTCACGGTACTAGTTCACTATCGGTCGCCAGAGAGTATTTAGCCTTGGAGAGTGGTCTCCCCAGATTCCCACGGGATTTCGCGTGTCCCGTGGTACTCAGGATACCGCTTCGAGTCCGGTAAGCTTTTGGTTACGTGGCTATCACACTTTATAGCCCCGCTTTCCAGCGGGTTCACCTAGCTTCCGGATTGGTAACTCTACTTATGCGGTCCTACAACCCCGCCGTGTAAACACGACGGTTTGGGCTCCTCCGATTTCGCTCGCCGCTACTTTCGGAATCTCTGTTAGATTTATTTTCCACCAGGTACTGAGATGGTTCACTTCCCTGGGTTGACTCGTACCAGCCTATATATTCAGCCGGCCGTAACGTGAGTTCATCACGTTGGGTTTCCCCATTCGGACATCCCCGGATCAAAACCTGCTTGCGGTTCCCCGAGGCTTTTCGCAGCTTGCCACGTCCTTCATCGTCTTCTGGCGCCAAGGCATCCACCGTACGCCCTTAGTAGCTTAACCATAAAACTCACCCAACACGTGGCCATCATTTCTTCGGTGGGCTCCAAGTAGAGCCCACACCCGTAAAAAATGGACATCCAGGTTCCGCAACGCGGAACAAGTGACCGCCTCCGTTTCTTGCAGAACGGAAGAATCAGATGTCGAGTAAGCTCGCCTTTCCACATTTTGCTCTGCTCGAGCAGAATTTGCAGATTTCGTATTGCGTCAGGATTCGTGCGAATCCCAGCCGCAACACAAAATGCCAGCCTATTCAGTTGTCAAAGATCTTTGTGTCCCAAGCTACAGAACCGTCCCACTCCCGGTGGGGCGTCCGCTTCCTGATTTTCGAAGAGTATTCGAAAGGTCGCGAAACAATAAAAACCCGGCGCCGAGCGCCGGGCCAAGCCGTCCATTATTACCCCTGGACGGGTTCGCGCGATGCTCGACAAATTTGCTACCCTGAGCTCGTAACCTACCTCACTTTTGGGTTGGTATTCCGAAACTCCAGATTGCCCCTGAAACCGATTGACTGACTACCATTCGTCAATCGAATCGAGAGTATAGCAGAATCTTTTGCTTCGTCAAGGGCTGGTTTAAACTTTTTGTGAGAAAACTGTGAATTTCTCGCCGCCCTGACTTGCCCTGACTCGAACAGTATAAACCAACTTCCCCTTCACTTCAAAAAGTGTGTCGTGAGCGTTAAGAGCTCGACTACTTCGTAATCACACCGCAGGCGATCCGGTCGCCCGCATTTCCAGCAGGATCGGTCATCATGTCGTCCGCTTTCGCGTGAATCACCAGCGCGGTTCCGCCATTGCTGAAGATCGAATGGCTGTCGTCACCCATCGTGACTCCGGGCGCGATCACCGTTGTCTTCGCGGTTCCATTCGCGGCCACTGTAAAGTTCGGCATGTCCCCCGCGTGCGGCCCCTCTGGATTCATCAATCCGTGATGTTTCATGTCGGGATTCAAGTGCCCACCGGCCGTCGTAAACTTCGGGCCTTCGCACTTGGCCGTCGCATGAACGTGAATGGCGTGCTCGCCCGGCGTGAGATTCATCAGGTTGAGATGAATACTTACGCCCTTTGGCGCAGCGGAAAGTTCCGCCGTCCCAACGCTTTTTCCGTCCGCATCGCTCAGGGCGACTTTGACGCTCTTCATCTGCGCCGATGCTGAAACGGCGAAAGAAATAACCAGCGATGCTGCTATTGCTAAAATTTTGTGTGTTCGCATAACGGCAGTATACCTCATTCTGAAATCGACAGTTCCACAAAAATTAATTTTCAACAGCTCACGTGTTGCCTTGCCAGCTTTGCCGGACATTGACACTAATAAATTGACCCGGAAAAGAAATGGGCAGGCTGGAAATCAGCCTGCCCATTCCTGATTCAAACAGCTTATCGGGCCAGCGGGTCCGGCCGAACCTGGAAGTGATACAGCTGGCTCGGTGTGCCTTTGCCGCCTTCGGTCAGCCATGAACCTCGCGTCTCATTCGATGCATATGCGCCACGGCCTTTCCATCCGCCGTTGGCATTGTCAATGCGAGTGTCGAAGAACCGCGAGAAGAAGCCCATGCGGTAGGGAACCCGCATCCTGGTCCATTGCTTGGTTTCCTGGTTGAACCCGATGAGCGAATCGGAGTTGGCGCCGTCCGCGATCACCTCGTCCTTGCCAAGGCCTAGAGCATTATATTTGTCGATGAACATGTAGTAGTTGTTGTCCGATTTTACGTGCGAATCGTTTTGGAATGTTGGACCCGGAATCGGGTACAGGCTCCAGGCTTCCTTGCAAGCCTTGCCGGAGATGGCGTCCGCACCGGTCGGCATGGGTTTGCACTTGCGCAGGTCGAGGCTGGCCAGAATGCCCTCGCCTTGCAGGTTGGTCCAAACCACGCCGTTCGAATCGATATCGATCGCGCGGGTGTGATTGCCGCCTGCGCCGGTCTTGGGGTCGTAAGGCGCCTCATAGACCTGCGTGGAGCATGTGGCCGGTGGGTTCGAACCGCGATCCATGCGGATCAGCCTTCCCGGGGTGGTCTGCAGGTTCGAATACCAAATGCTGCCGTCCACGGAATTGTAAGCAATGCCATATGCGCCAGGCTTGGGAATTCTCGAATCCGGCGCGCACCAGCCCTGGGACTTCTCCGCATCATGCGTCTTTTCCCACTCGCGGATGTTCAGCCAGCCGATTCCGCCGTCGCGCTGAACGCTGAAGTACAGGGTATCGTCCTTGTCACCGGAGAACATGATGCGTGTGGACTCGAAGCAAAGATCGACAAAACTGAATTTGCCGGTCTTGGGATCGTACATATCGACGCCCTTGCCGCCTTCTTCCCGTGGGGAAGCGACTGCATAGGGATTCTTTGATCCCTTCTTGCAATACTCGGCGTTATCCGCGCGAGTCTCGACGTTGAACCAGACGCGGCCCTTCTCGTCCATGGTGATCGGGCCGGGATTGACGGGATCGTTCCACACCAGCTGATCGCCCCAGTACGGCGAGGGAAAGAGCTGGCTTTGCGGAGAATGGGACACCATCTTCTTGCGGTCCGCCTCGTTGGGCAGCGGGACCGGGACTTCATAGCTCTCATTCGACTTCGGGTCCACGATCGAAAGGCACGTCATGGCGTCTTCGAACTTCTTGCCGCAGTTCCCGTCCCAATCGGAGCCAATGACCACTCCGTTGGCGTTCACTGTGGGATCCCTGCGATCCGTGCTGATCATGGCATGCATGAAGGAAGTGGGAACGCCCCAATTCCACATGGTGATGACGATGTTGCGCTCGGCGCCATCCGGTCGTGGTGGTACCGGCGGCAGCGCGCCCTTCGCGATGCGGTCACCCCAATCGGCATACATCGCCAGGGTGCGATCACGGCCCATCTTATCAACAGTGTTCATCATTGAGCGTCCGACCTGGCCGGAGCCGATAAACCGCATCCAAGCCTCGCTGCTGGAGGAAAATTTGCCCAGGTTCGCTGGAATCTCGCGAGTCGATTTCGAGCCCATGTCGTGACAGGTCCAGCAGGCCTTGAAATCAGAGAGCCATTCGCCTTGATTCTGGTAAACGTTGGGCGGCGGCGGGTCCCCGGCGCGACCGTTTGCGTGCGTCACCTTAATAGGGTCTGGAGCGCCCGGCAGCGGGGGAGCCGGCTGTATCTTCATGGGGAAATCGGCCATCGTCGGAATCTTCATCAACGACGCCCAGTAGGCGGCCGGGTAATATTCCGCAGCGGCGCGAGGATTGGGAGCGACTACGGCGGTCAATGTAAGTGTCTTCCCGGTCATTCCATCGACCGGCGTGGAGTCCACCAAGCCGTAGCCTCGCACCCACAGCTTGTAGTTTCCCTTCGGCAGATCGGGCACAAGGTAACGTCCCTGATCGTCGGTAACGACGATCTTGCCAAACTTGGTGGGCGAGTTTTCCTGCAGCGCGATAACCCAAACACCCGCTTCCGCGCCTTTCGAACTGGTGACTACGCCGCCGATATCGGTGGCGCCGACCGTGACGCTGCTTGCGTCAACCGCAGCAGGACGCGGGCCCGCTTGCGTTCGAACGATTGCGAAAGCCAATAGCAATGTACACAACGCCATCGCCAAAACTACTGATCGTTTCATCCAAATTGATCGCATTCAATTTCTCCTTGTAAATCCGGCATGGCCAGACCTGGCAATCTTCAAATCCTGAAATCGCAAAATTGAGGTGGTCGGAAATCCGACGTCGAAATCAAAGTCATCATGGACTTTGCTTAGACCTGCAATTTTCGGGCACCCATCCCTGCGTACAGTTTCCGACAATCCTGTGACGCGATTGGACTATAGGACGTTACATCAACTTTCAGCGGAATTGTAACGAAATCCTATGGAATTGCTTGCAGGAACGCGACCTTGATTAGCAGAATCTTGACCTATCGTCGCCAGGGAAATTGGGCCATCAAGAGGCTGCTACTTCGCCTACTCCTGTCCTCGGAGCCCAATTTGAATAGCCTCAGCCAAATGCAAAGTGCGTTTGCCGGTCGCCTGGAAAATCTGTTCGCGGCAGCTGAAACCGTCAGAGACAATCAGGGCGTCCGATGGCGTTTTACGCACGGCGGGCAGAAGGACGCGCTCGCCCACGGCCTGGGACACTTCGAACTTGTCCTTCTCATAGCCGAATGGGCCGGCCATACCACAACAGCCGGAATCAATGGAATTTAGGTCGGCTCCCATCTTTCGAAGCAGCGATTCTTCGTCGTTCATTTTCATCAGCGCCTTTTGGTGGCAATGTCCATGAAGGAGAACATATCGATCGAGCTGCGGCCATTCATAGTTTGGAGCGTGGCGCTCCAAGAATTCGCTGAGCAGAAACGTCTGGTTTCGCAGCCTAGCAGCGCGTGCATCTGTGGGAAAAAGATTGCGAAGTTCATCGCGGAAGACGGAGGCGCAACTCGGCTCCAGAACAACGATTGGCAGGCCCGCATCGATTTCCGCGCTTAACACATCCAGAATTTTGCGGAGATATTCTTTGGCCTTGTCGAGCATGCCGAAATCGTACAGCGGCCTGCCGCAGCACAGATGAATCTGCGGAACGCTCACATGGAAACCAGCGCTTTGCAGCACTCCCAGCGCGGCGCGACTGACGTCCGGAGAGAAATAATTGTTGAAAGTGTCCGCCCACAAAAGGACGTCCCGTTTTTCGGTTGCCGGGGCACCGTTCCCTTTTGCAACCATCGCAGGCACTCGATTTTTTCGCGCCCAGCTTTGAAACGTGGCGCTCGCCAACAGGGGTACTCGACGCTGCGGCGCCATGTGCAGCGCGCCTTGCAGGAGGTGCCGGAATCCGGGCGCATGGCTAAGGAAGTTCGCCAGCCGCGGGGCGGACGAGCCCAACTCTGCCCACCGATCGATCATGCCGAATGCATACGCATGCAGCGGCCTTCGATTGGTTTCATAATAATGCGACAAAAATTCGGCCTTATAGGTGGCGATGTCTACGTTCGTGGGGCATTCCGATTTACACGCCTTACAGGAAAGACACAGGTCGAGACTCTTCTTAACCTGCTCATCCTGCCATCCTCCGCGCACCACCTCTCCCTGCAACATTTCAAAGAGCATGTGCGCTCGCCCGCGTGTGCTGTGCTCTTCCTCCAGCGTGACCATGTAGCTGGGGCACATCGAGCCGCTGTCGTGCTTGCGGCACTCCCCGAGACCAACGCAACGCAGCGCAGCCTTGGCAAACGATCCGCCATCATCCGGAAATTGAAAAAGCGTTTTAGATTCGATCGGCTTATAGTCCGCGCCAAGCCGCAGGTTTTCGGTCGGGAGATAAGCGTTGACCACTTTTCCCGGGTTCATCTTATTGTCTGGGTCCCAGACAGATTTGAACTCGACAAACGCCTCCATCAACTCCGGGCCGAACATTTTGGGAAGCAGCGCGCCGCGCGATTGCCCGTCGCCATGTTCTCCGGAAAGCGATCCGCCGTAGCTCACCACCAGATCGGCGGCGCGCTCGACAAATTCTCCGTACTTGCGAATTCCGCTCTCGCTCTGCAAGTCGAAGGTGACGCGCATGTGGATGCAGCCATGCCCGAAATGCCCGTAGAACGCAGCTTTGTAGTTGTATTCGTCGAGAAGCTTGCGGATATCGCGCAAGTAGCCGCCCAGCTTCTCCGGCGCAACGGCGGCGTCGTCCCAGCCCTCCCATTCGGGAGGCGAACCCGGTGCGGCCGCAGCCGACCGCGCTCCGGTTTCGCGGATTTTCCAGATCAGGCGCGCTTCGCTTTTGTTGTACAGACGAATGTCGGGAGCGTCAACCGTTCGCTTCAGTTCTTCGATGAGTTGGTGCGCGAGATTTTCCGCCTCACCCGGATCGTCGGCCCCAAATTCAACGAGCAGATAGCCTCGCCCTTCGGGAAGCAGTTCCAGGTTCGGCGCGCCTTTTCTGCGCAGGCCGTCAACAATGGTTCCTTCAAAACCTTCGAACCCGATTGGATGGAATTTCAGAATTTCAGGAACATGCTCGGCTGCTGCAAAAGCGTCTTTGTAACCAAGGCCGATAAGTGCGCGGTGTTGCGGACTCTTAATTAGCTTCACTTTCGCTTCGAGAACGATTGCGCAGGTGCCTTCGGTCCCAACCAGCGCGCGCGCCAGGTTGAATCCACTTTCGGGCAAAAGTTCATCGAGGTTGTAGCCGGAAACGCGCCGCGGAATTTTCGGAAACCGCGCGCGGATCAATTCGGCGTATTGGTCTCGGATATTACGCAGCTTGGAATAAATTTCGCCGCGGCGTCCTCCCTCGCCGATAATGGAATTAATTTCTTCTTCACCGGATGTCGCCCGCACGGTCATTTGCGTGCCGTCGTAGAGCAGAATCCGCAGTTCCTCGATATTGTCAACAGTTTTCCCCGCCATCAACGAATGTGTGCCGCAGGAATTGTTGCCGATCATTCCGCCAAGCGTGCAGCGACTATGCGTCGAAGGATCGGGCCCGAACGTCAGGCAATCCTCCTCTGCTGTGTTTCGCAGTATGTCCAGGACAACGCCCGGCTGAACGCGAGCGAACTGTCTATCCACATCCAACTCAAGAATCCAGTTCATATACTTTGTGAAATCCAGAACCACCGCGACGTTGCAACACTGGCCGGCCAGGCTCGTGCCGGCGCCGCGCGGCAGCACGGGAGCGCCAAACTTCCTGCACGCGGCCACGGTCGCGACTACATCGGCGTCATCACGCGGCACAACCAGGCCAATCGGAATCTGCCGGTAGTTCGAACCGTCGGTTGCATACAATGCGCGGCTGCCGCGATCGAAGCGCACTTCGCCCTTTACGGCCCGCTTCAATTCCTGTTCCAGTTCATCGGCCTGGGAAAATGAATCCACCGGCTTTGCATGCGAGCTAAGCGGCAGAGGCGTGGGAGTCGGCATATTGTCCGCAGGATTGAAAATCAATCGGCTCGCTATTTTGTCCTGCTGATACACCGTTGGCAAGCGGCAGAGGTGTCAACCGAAGACTAAGACGTCCGCTCGGCCCCTCAGAATCAGGAACGAAGCGGTTGGATTGGATAGCGGCTTCAAAATGACGTTTCAACTCTTTGGGGTCACCAGTTTCGTTTCTTCTTCATCTCCAGCCGGATAGTCGTCCCGGTCCCGATCCGGAGACTCCTTCTTCAGCAGTTCATAAAGGTAGGTGCGACTGATCCCCAGGATTTCCGCGGCGCGCACCTTGTTCCCACCCACATGAGCCAGAACGCGCCGGGCATGCAGCCGTGAGAGCTGATCCATCGATAAATTCAATTCGCTTCCCGCGCTTTCCGGCTGTTCCTTGCTTTGCAGGCGGGGCGGAAGGTCGCGCACATTGATCGCATCGGATTCGGTCATCATGCACGCATGCCCGATTACGTTTTCGAGTTCGCGAACATTCCCCGGCCAGGAATATTGGTTCAGGATCGTCTGTGCGCGACGCGTCAATCCTGCCAGCGGCTTATTGTACTGCGCGGCAAACACTTTCAAGAAGTGCCGCTCCAACAGCTGAATGTCTTCCCGCCGCTCCGCGAGCGAAGGCACCTTTAATTCCACCATGCACAGCCGGAAATAAAGGTCTTGCCGGAACTTTCCCTCGCGGACCATTTCCGGAAGGTCTCTATGCGTAGCGGCTACAACACGAACATCCACCTTGCGAACGGCCGGCGAACCCACCCGCTGCAGCTCGTTATTCTGCAGGACGCGCAAAAGCTTGGCCTGCAACGCCAGGGGCATTTCGCCGATTTCATCGAGAAGCGCGGTTCCGCCGTCGGCATATTCAAAAATTCCGACCTTGTCCTGCTGCGCGCCCGTAAAGGCGCCCTTCACGTGACCGAATAGTTCGCTCTCAGCCAATCCCTCGGAAATGGAGGAGCAGTTCAGGGCGACAAATTTCCCATTGCGTCCGGGACTCAATCGGTGCAATGCCCGAGCCACCAGCTCTTTTCCTACACCGGTCGGCCCGGTTACAAGAACGCTGCGAAAATGAGGAGCGATGCGCCGGACCTGAGAGATCAGTCCCAGCATCAGCGGGCTGCGGCCAATCATTCCTTCGAACTCAAAATTCTCCAGAAGCTCATTGTCCAGCTTCAGGCTGCGCTGCCGGAGTTTCGAATCCTCTTTGATCTGACCGATTCTGTCCCGCAGTTTTTCGGGCGAGAATGGTTTGGGGAAATAATCCGCAGCCCCTTTTTGAATGGCCTCGACTGCCGATTCCGCAGAGTAGAAGCCGGTCATCAATATGACGTCGATGCGAGGATCGAAATCTAATATTTTTTCCAGGACTTCCATGCCTTCCACGCCTGGCATCACCATGTCGAGAAGGACGATATCGGGGCGGACCTTCTGAATCAATTCCATTCCTGATTGCGGATCGGTCGCGGAATGGATCTCCAGGCCTTCATTCGCCAGGATGAAGCGAACGAACTTGATATTCGCCGGGTCGTCGTCGATGACTATGAGTTTCATTCCCAAGTCCCGTTTTTTTTACAGCTTAAATAAATTCCGTTGCAAAATGCCCGTGTTATCGCGCAACGGTGATGGCAACATCTTCCATGTGACGCGCCAATTCGTCCTGGGTGAATGGCTTTCGAAGAATCGTGATCCCCGATCTCACTTCCTGGTGCTTGGCAATTTCTCCGTCTGCGTAGCCGGACATATAGAGCACTCTTGCTTCAGGCCGCAGGACGGACAATTTTTCAGCCAGGTCAATTCCGCTCATGCCCGGCATGAGGACATCGGTGAGGATTACATCGATGATTGTTTCCGATTGCTTGGCGATTTCCATCGCCTGAAAAGCATTCTGCGCCTCCAGGACAATAAAGCCCATGCCCAGCAGCATCTTGGCAGTTAATTTTCGAAGAGCTTGCTCGTCATCAACCAGAAGAACCGACCGATGCTCCGGAATCGTGATTCCCTGCGGCCATATTTTTCCGCCCTTTTCCTCGGGTGCAGCAACACGGGGGAAATAGATCCGAAAAGTAGTGCCCTTCCGAGGAGCACTCTCGACAGAAATATACCCGCCGCTCTGTTTGACCACCCCATAGACGGTCGCCAGTCCGAGACCTGTTCCCTGCGCCTTGGTAGTAAAAAAAGGCTCGAAAATGTGCGCTTGCAAATCCGCGTCCATTCCGCAACCTGTATCGGTCATTTTCAACATCACGTAGGCACCGGATTTGTTACACCGATGCAGAGTCGGGATTGTCTCATCTAATTCAACATCTTCGGTTTCAATCGTTATCTTTCCGCCTTGCGGCATCGCATCCCGGGAGTTGATGGCCAGATTCAAGATCACTCGTTCGACCTGGCTTCGGTCCGCTTCGATCGTTCCGGTTTGTTTACTCGGGATAATAACCAGCTCGATTTCGTCCCCGATCAGCCGTTTCAGCATCTTCGCTGCGTCGGCCACGATCTCCTGCAAGTCCAAATTTTGCGTTTCGAATACCTGCTTCCTACTGAAGGCCAAAAGCTGTTGCGTGAGCGAGACCGCCCGCTTCCCGGCATTCTGAATTTCGTCGACAGCTTCTCGATAGGGGTCCTCCGGTGGAATGCGCTTGCGCAATTCCTCCGAATAGCCGAGGATCACGCCCAACAGATTGTTGAAATCGTGCGCCACGCCTCCGGAAAGCCGACCTACGGCTTCCAACTTTTGGGAGAGGAGAAGCCGCTTTTCCATGTCTTTGCGTTCGGTAATGTCCCGATTCACAATGACCAGCTTTTCGACTTCCCCGCTGCTGTTCTTGACCACACTCGCCGTCGATTCCAGCGGCAGCCATCGGCCATCCTTGCAGCGAATCCGATACTCGACACTCCGTCCCACTCCCGATTTCAGGGCTTCCGCGGCAGCGTTCATTACCTTTTGCCTGTCCTCGGAATGAATCTGTTCGATGCCCTTGGCCTGTCGCAACTCCTCCGCCGAGTAACCGAGCAATCTTTGATACGAAGGGCTGTTATAAAGCCGGTTTCCATTCCCATCGACGACCGCGATCATGTCCGCCGCATTTTCGCTGATGAGCCGGAATAGCTGTTCGCGCTCGGCAAGTTGTTTGCGAACACGGAAAAGTTGAACCTGTTGGGAGATTACGTAAACATCGAAGAGCAGAACCATGCCGACCAACGCATGCACGGCCAGGCTTGCATCGAGCGAGTAAGAAGTCAGTCCGGGAATTAACTCCGGAACAACGAAGGAAACAATTCCCAGCGTCAGCAGGAGGCTGACAACAATGCCAGTGGAAGACAGCCACCATTGCCGCCGTTCCGTCCGGCGCCAGCTTTCCGGAATCGATTCCGAAGAGTTTGTGCCACGAACTGGGGAAAACTTCATCTCCGATTTTCTCGCAGCAAGTCCGCTAAGACGAAGACTCGATGCTAACAATTTTGCTACAGGTTGCAGTGGAGGCTGTTTGGCAATCGCGCAGGCGTGTCTTTGAAGTTATCGGCAAGATGAATTCGCCTAAAAAGATCAGCCCACCGGCTGCTTACGCAAGAAGTGAGAGTGCAGGATCGCTCAGAGCAATGCGCGCGCTAAATTCCCTTGATCTGATGAGCATTGGCAGTGTTCCGTTCAAGATGCTGGTCGACAAGAACCGCCACACAGCGGGAGCATGTGGTCATCTCGGCCTCCACCCAGTCCGTCAGTGCGGGGATGACGCATTTCAGTGCATCGAGACTCGAATAATAAAGCCGGATCGCGCGAAATGTTGGTCAGGAACCCTTCAGGTCCGGAACCAAGTTGCGAACCATAAGGATGGCGCGAAAGTCGCGAGAACCCAGCGCGGACGCTCCGATCCCTGCCGCAACGCGGATGCGATCAGGAACCGGCTGCCTGGCGGTCGCTGCGATTATCGCGCGCCAGTAATAAAAGCCAAACTGGCCAAACGCGACCACCGAGATACCGAAAAGAATCGCTGCAACCACGTTGCCGGGACTCCTGATGCCCGGAGTGCCAAATTCTTGCTTCAAGCGGGCCCGGTATTGGGGTTGTATCTACACACCGGATACTTCCGCTCTCTGACTACGACTACACGAGTGCCCTCGCATAGCGACCACGCCGTTTGAAGTGCACGGCCCCCCTCCCTTTGCATATATCTCCAGGGGGCCTGAATTGTGTGGGATACGGGTCACTTACATTGGCCTGATAAGTTTCAGTGTTCACACGACATACTGGGTGTACGCCGGAAATACAGGGGGAAGCAGCTTGGGAGTCCGGTTGCTTGGCATATGAATTGGAAGGTCGCACGTTAAGCAGGCATAAGTCCTTTTATTGCTATTTCTTATGGCCTTTCCTAAGAAATCAAGCCTATACCCAAACATTGGCAACCGCCTTGCAACTTAGCACTCGAGTTTTAAGTGAAAAAATATTCTTAGGAGGAATGTTCATCGTGAAGAATAAACAGAAGGGTTTCTCGCTGATTGAGTTGCTGATCGTTGTTGCTATTATCCTGATTATCGCGGCGATTGCTATTCCGAACTTGCTGCGTTCGAAAATGGCCGCCAACGAGGCGTCGGCTGTCGCTACACTGCGCACGCTGAACACTTCGGCAGTCTCCTACTCGACGACGTACGGAAATTATCCGCCGTCCCTTGCGTCCCTGGGACCAATCGCCAGCGGCGGAACTCCAAGTTCCACGACAGCTGACTTGGTTGACTCCGTCCTCGGCAAAGATCCTGCTACCAAGTCCGGCTACACCTTCGTTTATGTAGGCACCGGAACGCCCACTTCCGCCTACTCGATCACAGCGACACCTGTGAACGTTGGGACGACTGGTCAACGGGGCTTCTTTACCAACCAAAGCGGTGTGATCCGCGCAGACGGCAGCGGCGCAGCAACGTCCGCCAGCACGCCGCTCAGCTAAGAACACGGGTTGCTTGGCTCAGCCGTGGCAAGGAATTATTGAAGGGAGAAAGCGCGCAGCGCTTTCTCCCTTTTCTTTTTAGGAAGATATTCTTTCTAGCCCATTTGGAAATTAACTTCGACTCTTAACGATACCGGGGTGGGTTCGCCATCGAGGATGGTTGGTGCGTACTTCCTCTGCGACACGGATTTCATGGCCGCGGGAATGAGCAACGGATGTCCGCTGATTGCGTGCTCCTCAATGACGTTCCCGTGCTCGTCGATAATCGCCTCAATCACCACGACGCCTTGAATGTGGGACTGCTTTGCGAGAACGGGATAGATCGGGGGCGTTCCGGATAGCAGTCGCGGCTGCTTGATGTCGCCGCCGATTCGCACTGGCTTTTTTGGTCCTTCCGATACGCCCGCCAATGCGGGTGCGGGAATTCCGCTCATCATTCCACCGAGGGCGCCGCCTACCTGGCCTCCTGCGATTCCGCCGGGAACGCCGCCAGACACGCCGGTAAGCATAAGCTCCGGCGGAGCGGAATCAGGCGATGTCATCGCTACAACTTTCGGAACGAACGATGGCGCAGTCAATCGTCCGGGCGTGAACGTTTTTGGGGATACGGGAACGGCGCGCGGCGCGATCGCTGCCGCGGGAGGTGGCGGTGGCGCTGCCATCGGAGGCATCGGAGCAACCAGCAGCGTGGTTTGGAGCCGCTTGAAATCGAGCCCCTGCGAAAAATAAAGCGGCAGGAGCAGCAGAATCACCAGGACCGCTACGTGCGCTCCCATGGATGCCAAAAATTTCAGTGGATTCCTCTTTTGATGCGTGGAAGTCTGATCGAGCATCGCCTCGGCAAAAACATCCTGTTTCCCGGCCACCCCTGTTGGAGGCAGCGTGATACTGACCTTCGGCCTTGCCACTTCGTTCGGCTCTTCGAGCAAGAAAATGTGCTGACTAGACATTTCAAAGTCCCTCCTTATCGACTGATAGGAATTGCATATAAAAATCCGGACAGACCTCCAGAATCGACTGCCTGCAAATCATCCTCTGGGCAGGACACACCATTGTGCCCAGAAAAGATTAAGCCTTGATGAACAGCTGGGAATTTCCTCGTTTCATCGCGGAAAAGCGAGATGCAGCAAACTGCGGTAAAAACATCCTGCCTATACTTCTTTGTATAGATTGCATGGTCTCTGCAAGGAAGGCAAACTCAAAGAATGAATGGAAAGCATCGAATATGCTGATTTTTAAAGGGGAAAACCCCATGTGCCGAGTCGGCACATGGGGCCTGTTGTGGATCGTTTCGGATTTTTAAATTCGTCTCGGCTTACTTCATCGCATTTTAGAACGTGCCGGATAGACCTTCGTAAAACCGTTACGCTGATTTGTGACCGAGAACGTTCCATCGCTCTGCGCGGAAATCTTAATCCAATACGCCTTACCATTATGCGGAGGAGGAGGAAGCGACCTGGGTTCGCGCAGCACATATAAATCCGCGGGCGGGGGCAACGGGGCGATCGGCATGGTAGTCATCGGATCGTCCAGAATATTCGCGATAAAGAGGCCCGGCACCGTGTATTCCTGCCCGCTGAGCAGCGAAAAATGAACCTCCCACAGATTTTCCAGGCCGGGAGAGGTAAGCAGATTCTTCATCAGCGCCGGTTCCCCGCCTTTGCGGATTCCGTTGTTCATGATGGCTACGCGAGGGCGCAGCCCATGCACCAGCGTCTCTGAATTTGCGATCCGCAGTCCGTGATTGGAAGTTACAAACACATCGACAGTGCCAATCGGGTTGTTGGGGCACATCAGTTTGAAATCCATGTTCCAGGTGAGATCGCCCAAGTGCACCATGCGGAATTTTCCGAATGCGATAACGCTTCCGACGGACATCGGATTTTCAATGCCGCCGTCGTCAGCCGGATCGATCGGCACGAATTTGGCGCACTCCGGATTCGGCATGCCGCCGCCGGGCAGCGGAGTCTTGATGACTTCTCCCTTGGCGGTAACGATGCTCCAGTCGAGCCCGGCAATTGGAATCTTGTCGCCGGGCTTCAACACCGTGTGCTTGGCCTTGCTGTAGAGATCCTTGTAAGTCGTCTCGACAAACTGATGGACCGTAGGACTGCCCTGAAGGTCCGGGCCGTGATCGTAGTAATGAAGGATCGGAATGCGCGCGGCGAGGTCGGCAACGCCGCTGAAATGATCGCCGTGCCAGTGCGTGATCAGCACGTTATCGATCTTCGTGAGTCCCGCGTCGTGGACCGCATCCATAATGCGATCGATATCTCTAGGAGTGTCTCCTCCGTGCGGCACATCCATGAGCAGCGATTCGCCGGAAGGCGAAACGTAAAGTACGGAGTCTCCGCCTTCCACGTCGATCACATAAATGTCGAGCGTCTTTGCTCTTGAGTTCGGGGTAGCCGGCGTCTGCGCGGCAACAGACGCGACGGAAAACACACAAGCCAATAGAAATCCCATTACTGCGCGCATCGAAATGCTCCTTCAGTGAAAAAGAGAATGTAGGTCAATAACGCAATCGTATGAGTCGCTGGAGGTTGCCGTCAACGGTTCTTTTTGCGGATCAGGGTCGTGTCACAAATCAAATTTGAGCCCATTTGTCGGAAGCTGTAACCTGGGAACGCCAATCTCCCGATTGGCGACGGTACGGGAGTACAGAACGCCAATCGGGAGATTGGCGTTCCCAGGCTAGACCCCGAAGTCGCGGCCTCGCATTTCTTTGAATGCGTTTCCCTAAATTAGGACCCTACCCGCCTCAGAATGCAATTGCCGACCGCAACCCGGCGGCATAGAATGGCCGAATGCGATATCGAATTTTCACAATTACCCTTGCGGTGCTTCTCGCAGCGATTCAACTGGCTGGACAGGAGCCTTCGAAAGCCGAGTGGCATGCGGGACCGGGGAAGCCCGTGCCCGGCGTGCGCGGTTTTAACGTGCTCTTCGAGAACGACCAGTTGATCGTAGACCCGCCGCAGCCGTATCCCGGCGCGGGCGATCCCTCGACCGATCTTCCTCAACGTTGCGGCACGCTGCCTCCGGCGGACCGCGCGCGGTGCGCCGAGCCCGGTCACAACTGGCACAACCACAAGCTGAGCCGCGTGCTGATTTACTTTCGCACCGGCGGCGAACGGCTCACCTTTCTCGACGGCAGCATCCAGGATCTGGCATGGGATCCGGACACGGTTAACTGGAGCCCGCCTGCGGGATTCCACTACTCCGGTCCTTTGCCGACGCCGAGGGTCGATCCGCGTCCCAGTTCTGCGTCGGGTGTGATTATCGCGATCAAGAAGATGGGCTATTCGGCCAAAGTGGAGGGCACCGCGCTCGATCCGCTGAAGGTGGCCCCGAAGAATTTCTCGCTGATTTTCGAGAACAGCCAGGTCCGGGCGCTGCGATTGAAACTTGGCCCGCATGAGAGCGTGCCGACTCATGAATACACGCTCAGCCACCTGACCGTTGCCATGACCGATCTGGATGTCCGTATGACTTCGGGCGGAGAGACCGAGGCTTTGCAGAAGCACCTGGGAGATTTCAGCTGGACCGGGGCAGCGCAGGAGAAGATCGAGAACCTTTCCGACCAGCCGCTCGAGACGGTCATTCTTGAACTGAAGACGATTTACTGATTGGGTTACCACAGCGCCACTCTCTAAGCGGTTTTGAATTTTCGGGTGCCGGACCCTTTGGTTTTTAAGGGTCCGGGTTTAGAGTCAAACTCACGCAACCCACAAGACGGGCGGGCAAATCACCGACATCCCACAATGCAGATTCCGCACCAGTACCGGCGAATAGGCTTCTGGGTCATACAAACAATGTGAAGTCAAAACCCCGACCCTTTTCAAACCGAAAGGGTCGAGCACCCGGCATCGGTTTGAGGATTCTAGTCACTGCGAATATGAATCCTCAAGCTCCTTTAGCAATTCATCCCTCCACTTTAGAACTTTGTCACGTACGCGCGACTCATCCTCAGGTGGGAAATCACGACGGCGAAAGCGAAGATCAATTTCGAGAAAATGGCAGCGCACCGCGCATTCGTAACGGTCGTAATGTTGTCTTGTCAACACCAATTCGTCGCCTGATTTGACACCAAACCAGGGACAACTCGAAGCAAATCGCTTATCGGCAAATCCTCTACGGTGCACGAGTACGTTTCGAACCTCTGAGAGTTCAAATATCGCTCGTCGTACTGCTTCAGGAACGGCACCACCTAATCCCAATGGCGCAAGGATGGCCTCGAAGTGCCCTATCCCCTTTTGCAGACTCGACCTAACTTCTTGCTTCAATTGTCCAACTAGAAACTCTGAACGTTCCTCAGCGGAAGATTCGAGAAACTCCAGCAGTGGTCCTTTCAAAGCTGCGAGTAACTTTGCGTCGGTACATCGGGCAGGGGTTTCAACACATTCCAACGCTATATCGTCAATCGCTGCCTCAAGAATACTCCAGAGCTTTATCGATGCGAGAGCATAAAGGTAAGTGAAGCCTTTCAATTCTTGCTGTCTAGCAAATATTTCTTCTCTCTCTGCCCATTTTCTCACTTCGCGAAAGTGTTCTTCGGACGAATACCGGCTTGGTTTTCCAAGGAACTCGTGAGAGCTTTTCAAAGCATCAACAACCCGAGTCGCTTGCGTGGAATTTATCAAACCTGAAAGGCAGACATGGACGAACATCCTTAATTTTTCGATGTCATCGAAACGATCAACCCAGCTCATGATAAGCCCCTCGATACCATAATTCCGGCAACCGGGAAAATATCACATTAATCCGATATTCTGGGTAGATGGCCCGATGTTCAGTTCGTTCATGCCGGGTGCCGGCCCCTTTATTGCCCAAGGGTCCGGGTTTAGATTCAACTTCACGCGACCCACAATACGCGCTGGCTTCCAAGTAAAATCATCGGCATCCCACAGTGTAAACCCCACGCCAATACCGGCGAATAGGCTCCTGACGCATGTAAACAAACAGAAGTAAAAGCCCCCACCCTTTTAAAACCGAAAGGGTGGGGCACCCGCAAGAGCTAACCATTCACTCATCATCACACTGTGAAATATTGATTCGGTCTCGTCACCCCTACACTGGCTCATCGGGAGGAAAACGGCCGAGTCCCAACGCCAGCCCCGGATTCGTCTTCGCCATCAGGTTGATGTCCGCCACGGAGAATCCCTCCTTGCGGAGCGCCTCCATGAAATCGAGCATGGCCAGGGGATGGAGCGGGTACAAAACGGTGGCGCCGAAATTCGTTACCAGGATGACGTTCTTCGGGCCTACCTGGCGAATCGCGTCCGCGAATTCGTGCATTGTAAACTGCGGCTTCAGGCCGAACGTATTGCTGTAGGCGAATTCAATGTATGCGCCCTCGCTGGCAGCCTGCTTCATTTGCGGGATGCTCATATTCACCGTCATGTCGATCGCGCCGGTGACCACGATGTGCGTCACGCCGCGCAGATGCGCTTCATGCACCACCATTAATCCCTCTTCCGCGGAAACGCGTCCTGTCTCCAGCACCATTTCGTGATGCTGCGCGATGAAGTCGATCACTTTCAGCACCGCGGGAAGCAGATGTCCGTCCTTCGAGACGTGGACAATCATGTCCTCCACATCGGGATCGGCCATGCCGGGGCCTCTTCCCACCCTTGGCGCAACATTCTTCACAAAGGTTTCCGCATCGGCTGTGGGCATCCATACGACCCGGCCGTATCCGCCTTCGGTCATATACATGTGCTTCACGGCCTCCAGATTGATCCCGCCGACCGAGCGGTTCAGGACGATGCCACCGAAGACCTCGATGCCGGGAACCTCTTTCCGCACCATGTAGGCAAGCTGCGCCGTCGATTCATAATGATTCTTCAGCACCAGGCCGCGCATGCCCTTGTCCCTGGCAATGCGCGCCAAATCGTCCGCATCGATCGAGCGCGGACCGCTGTCAGGACCGCTGTGGACGCGCGTGTCGATCGCGCCTTCCAGATTGATCTCTGACTGTCCATGCGCCGGCAGGGCCAGAAGAAAGAAGTATATACACGCCCACGTCAATGGCTTGATGAGAATTCGGGACAATTGGGAATTCATTTCATTCTCCTTGCTGATTTGCCTGCTGGCATTCGTCCAGACCGAGTTCCTTTACCAAGTTAAGTGAGAGAGTTTATATCACTCGCCACTGATTTTTTGTACAAGCTCTGCTGCGAGACTCGATGCACCATCCGCGCGACTTCTCGTTGACACAACGGGGCAGGAGAAATATCCTCTCGTGGGTGCAGGCCACTCCAGAAAAGAACAACTAATTCGCTCAGGGCAGAATCCTGCCGCGTTTCGACGCAGATTGGCACTACTACAGGAGGTAAGACAGTGAGCAATGAAATCTCTCGCCGACAGATGATGGAAACCGTCGTAGGGGCGGGCCTGGCTGCGGCCGCCATGGCAGCGCCTGCCGAGGCAGCGCAAAATTCCAGCGCCCAAACAGCGTCCATTAAAGTATTCGACATTCATGCGCACTTCGATCCGCCGTCGGAGAACTTTGCCGATATCGGCCCGTTCGACGACGTGATCGCCAAGGACTACGCGCAGCGCGTGAAGTACCTGGATCGCGCCGGCATCGAGCAATCCGTGCTGACGACGGGATTTGTTTACCGGCGAACCGAGGGCGCTGCGAATACACGAAAGATGAACGACCTGGTGGCGGCCTATGTCACCAAGCATGCTGACCGGTTTCCTGTCGGCATCGGAACGGTGCAACTCTCCGATGGCGAGGCTTCTCTGAAGGAACTGGAGCGCATGGCCAAGGAGCTGAAATTCAAGGGCGTCGTCTGGCATCACGGGTTTACCGGATTCAATATCGACCACCCGTTTATGCGGCCTCTGCTCAAGCAGGCCCGGGAAATGAAACTGGTTCCATTCATCCACTGCCGCCAGCCGGAGCACGAAGCAGTATGGAGACTCGAGGCGCTGGCCGAGGAATTTCCGGACATGACCTTTGTGGCGTATGACACGTTTACGACCGGGGAAGACCGCGACCACATGGCCCAGATTTTGCACCGCCGGAAAAACATTCTGTGCGACACCGGAGCGTGCGTGTACAACGGCGAGCGAACCATCGAGAACTTCGTCAAGAGCTTCGGCGCAGAGCGGTTGCTGGTGGGGTCCGATGGCGGGCCATCCCTGAACCTGCAAATCGTGCGCAACGCGAACCTTACCGCGCAGGAAAAGCAGTTGATCCTTGGCGGCAATGCCAGGAAGCTGCTGGGAGTATAGGATTCCAGACTGTTACGGCTGCGGAAAGGTCATCGCACGACGGGGTTTGCGTTGAGCGCGGGCACGACCTATCGGCGTAATTCTTACTGCGCAGCATCTGTGGTGAAAACGCCAGTGCGCGCGCCAAACCGTCGAAGAATATTGCGCGTCGCTATCTGAACGGCAGTGTTTTCGAACTTCTTCCCCTGCATTTCCGGATCAACCAGGCCCCAGCCCCACTGCATCGTGCCGGTCGCCACGACGATGCTACCCGATGGCGCGGTATAAACCGTCATGTCGGAGTAGCGCGTGCCGCCGCGAAATGGGTACGGGGAATGCGCGATTCGTTGCGCACCCGGGGGAGTATGGTCGGAGCTTCGATCCACTTCATAACCCAGCAGGTTCGTCAGGTGATCGCCGTTCTTTAGCCCAGTTCCCTTGAAGATCCAGTTGGAAGCATCCGATATGACGATTTCGCTTTGCACCGGATCGGACTCATACATCACGCCGACCAGAGCATCTTCCGGGCGGTCCACCGGATGCGAGCGGAATTTCACCGTCGTCAGCCTTCGCTGGATGGGATCGTCGGAATGGGACAGCGGGTCGGCGCTTACGTTCTTGTAACAAATTATCGTCCGGTTCGGATCGCCGGTGAATGCACTCGCGTCGAAGCGAATTTGCCAGTAACCCACATTCGAACCGAAAAATCCCAGGTTGACCCCGTTGTCACGCGCCGCTTCCACGTTGTCCCGCATCTTCCAGGACCAGTATTCATCGTGTCCGACGGACAGAAAAGCCTTGTGCAGGGAAAGCAGTTCCCCACGCGCATGGGTATCGACGTCGGTCGTGTAGGTGACGTCATAGCCCTCTTTTTCGAGGAACTGCACCATGCTCAGTTCCCAATAGAGCAGGTGCCCGGTGCCGTGGCCGTGCAGATAAGGACGATTGAAAGAGACCTTCGTGGCGCGGGGCTTGGAATAGAGCGACCGGCCGCCCCAATCGTTATAAGCCTGATAGGTTGTCACACTCGATTGGAACAGCAAATCTGACGAACGCTGATCGTCGCGAACCACGAAGACGATGTAGTTCTGCTTCCCGCTCGATCCCGCCGTTAGTCTTGCAACGTAAATACCGCTTTGCCAAACCTTTGGGTCGGGAGAATCCGGGACGTGAAGAACGTACGGGTCCTGCCAATCGCACTCGATCAGGCCGGAGGCCGAGTCGATGATCGGCGGCGCCTGGGCCAAGCCATGCCTTGCGATGGTCGGCGCAACTCTCTCCATGCCACGCCCGCCGTACCAGCCTACCCGGAACACATCGATTGTATAGCTGGGCTCTTTCGTGTTGACGAATAGCTTAATGTCTTCGCCGCGATTCACGCTGGTTGCGGACGCATACCCTTCGATTTCAGCATCCATTGCAGGATCAGCAAGTTGGATGGCTGAGACAGCCGATTTGGAACTTTCCATTTCGACAGCGGTGGGTGCCACAGCATCGGCTGCCGTAATGCAACCGGACATGCCGAGGCATGCGCCAAGCAGCGCAAGAAGCAAAGCCCTTATCCCGGGCGCCTGTGCTAGCGAGGAACATTCGAAGGTACCTTGGCAAAGCGTAACTATGTTGTTTTCAACATCAGCAGGCCTCCGCCTGCTGACCTCCGATAGCTTCGACAAATCGTCACATCCTTACGAGCGAGGCTCCGACAAAAAGAGTGGCACGAGTATATGCTATTTCGGGAAAAAAATAATGGAACTTTTATAAAATCTTTATATTCGCTGAGTTTGGGCGAAGACTCCAGTCTTCGCTTCCTATTCGCAATGGCCGGGAATTCTTCCGTGCTGAAATGGAACCGGCGGCTATGCCCCCTGCACAATCACAGGACTGAGTTTGAGAGGCTGTCGCAAGGCGCACAATGGCGCTTTAGGACTGTGAGGTTAGTTCTATGGGTACCATCAATTCTAGAGATGGAGAATTCTCAATAGAAGGTTCGCCCTAGGGATTCGATCGAGTCTTGCTGGGAGCTACCGACGTTGTCCGTTGGATTGCTGCGGAGATGGCACGCCAGGCGCGCAAAGTCTCTGCCACCGTCCAGGCTTGAGCGACACAGCCTTTCGGAGCAAACGGCGTGTCGCCGGCAAAGATCTCACCGAGTGTGCCAAGTCCAGCGGCTTCCATGTGGTTGAGCACGGGCGCGAGGAACGAGGCCGCTATTTCCTGAGACTGATAAACACGAAGGTGCGCGAGAGCGAACGGACCGAGAAGCCAGCCCCATACGGTTCCCTGATGGTAGGCGGCGTCCCGCTCCAGCGGCTTGCCTGTGTATCTGCCCTTATATCCCGGCTCGCCCGGACCGAGGCTGCGGAGGCCAAAGGATGTGAGCAATTCACGCGCACAAACGTCCACCACACTCTTCTGCTTATCTGGAGTTAAAGCGGTCACCGGCAACGAGACGGCAAAGATTTGATTGGGGCGCAACAACGCGGCGCTAACCTCCGAACCCTTGGGACCATCGAGGACATCGAAACAGAATTGCCTTTCCGAGTTCCAGAAACGCGCGAAGCCTGACCGCGCGTGCTGCGCCAGGTCATCGTAACGGTTTGCGGGCCAGCCGATTGCGCGCGCGAATTGCGCGACGCTTACCAGGGCGTTTAACCACAAGGCATTCACCTCGACGGGCTTCCCGATTCGCGGCGTCACCACCCAATCGCCTACCTTTGCGTCCATCCATGTAAGCTGCACGCCATTTTCCCCGGCGTAGAGCAGTCCGTCGGCGGGGTCCACATGAATATTGTAGCGGGTGCCGGAAACATGCGCGTCCACAATGGCGGAGAGTGCGGGAAACAGTTCGCGGAGCAGGGCCACATCGCCGGTGGCATCGAAATACTGGCGAATGGCCTCGACATACCATAGCGTGGCGTCAACCGTGTTGTACTGGGGCGGCTCGCCTCCCGTGGGAAAATTGTTCGGGAGCATGCCTTCGCTGACGAAGCGTGTAAACGTCCGCAGGATATTGCGAGCCAGCCAGGGACGTCCGGTGGACACACAAAGTCCGGGAAGTGCGATCATAGCGTCGCGTCCCCAATCGCCAAACCATGGAAATCCCGCCAGGATCGTGCGCGCATCCGCCGACCCCTCGACAGGGCGGGAAGCAATAAATTGATCCGCAGCGAGCACGAGTTGATGAATCGCAGGCGGTACCGCGAACGCTTTTCCGGAATCCGCTCCATTGAAGCGCTCGAGTAAAGCGTGTGACTCTCGATTGCAAATAGTGAGAGAGGCCTCTCCATTCAACGAGGGTGCCGGTTCTGTGCTGGCGACAATCGTGAGTGAATCTCCCACTGCAAGTGTGGCGGAAAATTCGCCTGCGAAGTAATGATCTGTGTGGTCGCATAGTCCGCGTTCGCGCTCCGCGGCAAGATCGAAATTGCGGTACCACTCGCCAGCGAGCCGAGCCACGGCGGTCGCGCTCAGCAAGTAATAAGGGACGGCGCCTTCGAAGGCGGTTACGCGCAATCCACTTTTTACCGGCGCAATGTCCATCGTCCGATCGCCAGCGGTTGTCGTGCAGTGCTCATCCCCGTAATCCACCAGCGCTTTGATCGAAATCTTCACAGGACCGCTGCCACGAATTACCCTGTATAGCACGTATGTCGTATTCGCTCCCGGCTGCATGAAAACGCGCTTTTCAATCTGGACGTCGGCAAATGCAAACGTCCAGACCGGGATCGTGCCCTCCATGCGAAAGCGCTCAATGTTTTGGAATCCTTCCGGTGCTACCTGACCGCTGGTCCAGCGATTGGTGGCAAGTTCGAATCGTTTTCCACCGCACTCCACCGCTTCGTCGAGCTTTGCCAGCAGCAGGGTGCGTCCCAGCGGCGGCTTCAGCGCGGCCACGAGGAGGCCGTGGTAGGACCGCGTCTGGTGTCCGGCAATTGTGCCGAAGGCGTACCCGCCAATGCCGTTGGTCACCAGCCATTCGCGCGATTCCGCGGCGGCAAGATCGCAACATATTTCGCGGCCAAAATCGACTGCGGCAGGAAACGCGGGAACGGAACTATTGGCGGGGCGGCGCACAGGAGAATCATGAAACGTTTGGGGGATTTGAGCCAGAGAAAAATAGTACAGTTCCCTCTGTAGCCATACTGTCCAGACGCCTAGCCGAGCGAATGAACTCGAATGGAAGCCAGAATGTCTCGTAAGACCTTGAAATCAAGCGGCTTGGCAAGCCACGCGTCGCAGCCCGCATCTCTCACGCTCTTGTTGTCCTTCCAGGAGTCATCGCCGGTTATGGCTACGATCAGCAAGTGTGCCAGATGTTTCTGCTTGCGAACCCAATGGACCAGAGTGAGACCGTTCTTCGTGCCTAAATGAATGTCCAGAAGCACAGCTTCTGGCAGAGGCTCCGCCGCGACGTTCACGAATGCGGCTTCCAGAGTGTCGACAAGGATCGGCTCAAAACTTTCGGTTTCCAGCCAGATGCCCAGCAGATTGCGGTAGGACGAATCGTCTTCCACGACGAGAATGCGTTGCTTCATTTTAGCTCCCGAGGCCGATGGATGGTTCTGCGAGTGAACGTGGCGGCGGATTGCCGCAGCTGTTCGAAGACACAACTATCCTGATAATTTTTTACGGTTCCAACCAGCGAGCAGGAAGGGGTGCGAGTGAGAGCCGGGATGAGGAAATCGAAAACCCGATCAAAACCGCGAAGCCCGATGGGAGATTCTAACCGGGAATACTTTAGACCTGCGGAGGGAACGCGGCAACTATTTTCGAATGCGGAATGATTGGAATGACACTAAGCGGATCATCTTGAAGAAATGCGGCTGTTTGGGTTGCAATTGGCCACAAAAACCAGAGCAAACGTCGAACGCCAGTAGCACAGGTTTCAACCTGTGCGCCTTTGGTTTTGATTTTGGTTCAACTCGTCCAGATAGACACTTTCCACCACGCGCCACAATCCACACCAACCCCGCACAGGTTGAAACCTGTGCTACCGGACGAACGTCACAGCGCCCTCAAATAACTTAAATGGCCGGCATTTCGAACGGAGTGACAGCCAAAAGAATGCAAGTCTCTGAATCTACTTATGATTGAGCTTGGACACGGAAGAGGTTCCCACCAAAAGATTGGATTCAAGCTTCGATGCCCAATGTGAAAGATGATTGAGCGAAGCTTCGTGCGTGCGGTCGAGATGCAGCGGCGTTACCGAAATCGCGCCATCGAAAACCGCGGCGTAATCGCTCTGCGGATCGAGTCCCTCGATTTGTTCCTGTTCGAGCAGCCAGAAATAGCTGCGCCCGCGCGGATCGGTGCCCTCTTGCAGGACGTTGCGCGTGACCTTTTTGGACTGGCGTGTGAAGCGCACTGCGCCGTTCCAGACCAGTGGCACATTCACGTTCAGCAACACGCCCTGCGGCATGCCCTCCGCCAGAACCAATTGCGCCAGATCGCGTGCGAATTTCGCGGCGTGTTCGAAACGAAATCCTTTGCCCTTGTGCGCCACCGAAACCGCGATCGACGGGATGTGATTGATCGCGCCCTCCATGGCCGCGCCCACTGTGCCCGAATAATAGACGTTTTCGCCCAGATTGCCGCCGCGATTGACTCCCGAAATCACCAGATCGGGCCGGTTGGGCAGCAATTTATTAAGCGCGAGAATCACCGAATCCGCCGGCGTGCCCTCCACGGCCCATTCGCGCTCGGCCAACTGTTCCCAGAAAATTGGCTGCCGCAACGTCAGCGACTGTGCCGCCGCGCTGCGCTCGTGGCTCGGCGCGACAACGCTGATCGTCCCGAAACCCTCCATCGCATGGACCAGTGTGCGCAAGCCTTCTGCGTGTATGCCGTCGTCGTTCGTGATTAGGATGTGTGCCATTTTGGTTTCGGGTGCGGGCTTTACTTGAATCCCGCCAGAATTTAACGAAGGACGGTTGTACCTAGCAGGCTGGTCTTGGAATCTGCTCTTTGAGTACGCGAACCACTGACCGGACACTAAATGCCAGCCAAACCAGATTCGCTCCACCCCACTCAAATACTCTAGCAGTACGAGCAACGGCCCAACAACCCGCTGAAGAGGGGGAGTTTCCTGTAGTGAATATGCATCCAGATTTTTAGAAAAATGATCTGTAGTTCGCGATTTCTTTTTTACATTGACCCGCCCAACTTTGTATCTATTCACAATTGGGGGAGCAAACGAACGCAAATCCCTATAGGCCCAATGCCAAATCCCGGTCGCGGAGACCAAAAGCAGGTTGGACTTTCATGCGCAGCCTATTGCGAACTACCTCCAAGAGTTTCCAAACACCCTCAGAGAGCACTACTGGAAGGGTAGTAACGGAGAAACACAAGAACCAAATAAACGAGTTCGCAACCAGAACTAGGGCCATAATTCTTATGGCCTTATTATAGATTTTCTGTATCTCGAAATTGCTTTCCTCAATAAGTTTTCTAGATTTCTCCGCGCGAGCCTTCAATTCCGGATCATTGTCTTCGATGGCATAAATCAGGGCGAAATCAAATCTCGGAATAGCTTTTATCATGACGTTTAGTTGGCGGTGCAGGTATCGGAAAGCAGCGCTATCTTCCTTAACTTGGCCCTCAATAACGAGCCTTCGCGTCTGATCCCGCAGGCAGAATAGCTCAAAGCGAAGCCTCTGGCGCACGGAAGGAAGAATGATTGCCTGATAAATCCACACGCCAAATGAAAGAAAACCAAAAATCAAAATTAGCTTTGCTACTAACATAAATTATTCCTCACTGGAAGTGAGAGCATCGCTTGATTCAAGCGGACTTTTGAAAAATTGCTGCTGCTCCTTCGTTCGAGACTTTGACAACCTTCGATTTTCCCGTTCTGCATTCTTTCTTTGAAATCGCGCATGCAAGAACCATCCGCCGCTTATTAATACGCTTAGAGAATAGCCTAATCCTGCCTTAGCTCGAATAAATAAATCCAATACATCCCATACCTTATACATTTGCTCGTTTGGCGTCTTCCAAACCATGAGAAGAACCACTCCCCCAAAAATTCCAAGAGGCAGCTGGCCTGTCCCAATAAGTCTGAGAATAATATCTCTTGAAGCTGATGCCCAATTTGCTGACGCGTTCCGGTTTGGTTTGCGGGACATTCGTTACTATCTTACTTGGGTACGACAGTATACATAAATCCCCGCGCCTCATGTTTACTTTTTTCGATATCCATTTGAGTAGTTACGTTACCTCTATGAGTACCATGCCTTGCGACTTTTCAGCACGAAGGGGAAAGTAATGCAGGGGCTTGCCAAGCACGATAATACAGCGATCAACCAACGAAATGCAAATCTTTCATAGCTGAATGTATCGCAACAACAATCTGCACGTCCAACCCCTAATCCAGGAGCTATGCCTCGACGTTTTATCAGCCAATATTCACTTCCACTTTCCAAAATCTCTTATTGTTGCTTCTGATGTTATTTGTTTATTGAGCACAAATGCAGTTACCACGTTCGCGTGCAACAGACTGCGTCACTTGCCAGCACCAGAACGACCCTGGGAAATGAAGTTTAGTGAAAATGTGACTGCGCTAGATACCCTGTTTCCAAAATGCCAAAAAGTTCAGCTCTTTGCATCAGTCACGAATGAACTTTTAGCTGTTTATATTTAAAATGCCGGATGAGGTTGCAGACCACCGTAATGCCTGAAAAGTATTGAATGGTCGGGACGACTGGATTTGAACCAGCGACCTCACGCACCCCAAGCGTGCGCGCTACCAGGCTGCGCTACGTCCCGACGGTCTGCGGGGTATTGCTACAGAGCTTCCAGCGTATCACTCGGATTCGAGGACCGTCAACAATTGGCGGAGCGAATCCCGCAGGTCGAGCAACAACTTGCGGTCGAGCTGTAAGGAAGGTTGGGCGGCGCGAGGCTCTACATTTGCTTCCGCGCCGTTGTCGCCATTCGGTTCCGGGCCCTGGCCGTTCAGGTGGCGTCTGGCTCCGGCGATCGTAAAGCCTTCGTCATAAAGCAGCCGCTTGATCTGGAAAACCATGTCTACATCCTGGCGGCGGTATAGGCGGTGCCCTTTCGGGCTTTTTACCGGCTGCAGCATCGGGAATTCCGTTTCCCAATAGCGCAGGACGAACTGCTTGGTGGCCGTCAGGCGGCTCACCTCGCCGATCCGGAACAGATCCTTGTCCGGGAGACCCAGTTCGTATTGGACGTTACCTTCCATGAGTTCCTTGTGTCACCCCTACCGGGGTTTCCCCGGATGCGTGACGCGTTTCCCCACCGCTTCCGCGCTGGGCTACGTTGTTTCGTCCCTCCGGGACTCCGAACTGCACAGAATCAATCTTCTTGCTGCCGGATTGTCAGGCGGTGTTCCCACTTTTCGTGCCAGCCGCTATCCTAAACCGAATCTGGCCGCTGTCAACGTCCGCGCTCGCGCTTTTCTTTCATGCGCTGCAGGAAGCGGATCGGTGCGCCGATGAAATCGAAACTTTTGCGGAGCTGGTTCTCCAGGAATCGCTCGTAGCTGAAGTGCAGGCGCTTGGATTGGTTGGTGAACAGGATAAACGTCGGCGGCGATGTGGCGGCCTGCGTGACGTAGTAGATCTTCACGCGGCGGGCGGCGGGAGATGTTCCGCGGTCCAGGTCCACTTCGGAGAGCCAGCGGTTCAGCTCGCCGGTGGAGATGCGGCGGCGCCGCGCGTCCGCGATGCGGTCGATCATGCCAAACAGTTTTTCCGAGCGGTCGCCCGTCAGAGCAGAGACGAAGACGATCGGCGCGAAATCGAGGAATTTGAAACGGGTCCGCACCAACTGTTCGTAATCGATCATCAACTGCGCGGGATCTACTTTCCCGGTCAGCGCTTTCGCGCGTTTTGCCGAACTGTGTTTCTTCTTAAGCGTTCGAACGCTGCCGGGCGTGGGTTTTGCCTGCATCTCTTCCGAAAAACGGCCGCGGCGGAATCGGGGCACGACCACGTGCCCGGTGCACGAGACTTGCGCCTCCAGTTCGCGCTCGGCCTTTTCCGCGGCGGCTTCGATCGCCAGGTCCCATTTATTCATGACGATAATCACGGAGCGGCCGGACTGCTCGGCGTAGCCTGCAATATTGGCATCGTTCGCCGTCACTCCGGTGCTGGCGTCCACGATCATCAGCGCCACGTCGCATTGTTCCAGGTGCCGCCGCGCCATTACCACGCTCAGCTTTTCCGCGACCAGTTTCGTTTTGCCCTTGCGACGAATCCCGGCGGTATCGACGAACCGGTACTCGCGCTCGCCGTGCCGAACAATCGTATCCACGGCATCGACCGTCGTTCCGGGAATATCGGAAACGATCGAGCGCTCCGCCCCCGCCAAACGATTGAGCAACGTCGATTTCCCGACGTTTGGACGTCCAATGATTGCGACATTAATCTGGGCGGAAGGTGACGGCTCCTCCTCTTTCTCTGTGTCTTCTTCGAAATCTTCGGGCTCCGCTTTTACGAGCGGAGCGTTGAGCTTCTCGGTAAGTGTTTCCAGCAATGAATCGAAGCCGTAGCCATGCTCGGCGGAAACCGAATAAACGTCTTTCGAAAGCTCGTAAAACGGCGCGGCCAGCGATTCCTGCATCTGGGTATCGACTTTGTTGGCCAGAATCGCGAACGGCTTGCCCGTGCGGCGCAGCAAATTCGCCAGTTCGGAGTCCAGCGGTGTGAGGCCCGAGCGCACATCCACCACCAGGAAAAGTTGCGACGCTGCGGCGATGGCCACCTGCGCCTGTCGAAGAATTTCGCGCGGGATGGCGGCTTTGTCGTCCGGGACGATTCCACCGGTATCCACCACTTCGAACGTGCGTCCCTGCCACGTGGCCGTGCCATAGATGCGGTCGCGCGTAATTCCCGGCTCGTCGGTGACAATCGAGCGTCGGGTGCCAGTTAGCCGGTTGAAAATCGTGGACTTGCCGACGTTCGGGCGGCCGACGATTACTACAGATGGAAACTTTTCAGTCATAGTCAGGGACACAACGAACCTGAAGAGAGAGGCTCGGGAACCTCTACTCTATCCTACCGCCCGCGGAAACAGAAGCTCTGCGCCTTAGGTGGATTTTGAGTGGGACAGAGTTCAGTCTGTCCTACTAGTGCTGCACAACCTTGGACGCAACTACTGTTGGACTTCCGGAGTTTGCAAAGAGGGGGCCACGCACGGACTCTTTATGCGTAACTGCGAGCAGCGTGCAACTGGTTACGCCGGTGCAAATTGTGGGGACGGAGGTTTTGGTCTGGATCAGCGGGATTCCGTTTGTGGTGAATAGGGACGGCAACGTGCCGAGATTCATCAGGGTAATTACGCCGGATTGAAATGTGCCGGTCACACGTGTCGATCGAAGGCGTATTCGATCTGCCATAATTGATGTTCCGGACGACGTGGCGGGATTTCTGCGGATTTGCACTTGCTGCCCTACGACCAGATCGGAGGGTACGCTGATGCTGAACAGGAATCCGGTCGTATCCACCAGCGTTTTGTCGGCGTGGACGAAATCGATATCGGACGTGGTCGATAACCCGTAATTGACCGTCGCTGAAGTACCGATTGGCAGCCCTGAGATCGCCGCTGACTCAGCCAGCGTGACAATCGTGAGCTGTGACGATCCGGTTTTAGTGATTAGTCCCTCGACCTCTGCGTCACTTGAATCGGCATCCTCAAAAAGAACATTCCGCGCGGTTGGCGTGCCGTCCGCAGCCAGCCCGATATCAACGCTCAGAATTTGTCCATTATGGAGGCAGGAAAAACCTACCGTTGCGCATTGGCTTGAGGGAAACTGGAAATATGTGGTCGTACTATCCGCTGTCAGAGAATACGTGCCCGTGGCATTTTGAAATGAAAACATATTATTCGTCGTATTGACCGACGACACCTGGCCGACCACGTCTTCCGCGCCGACCGAGGGCGCTCCGCTGCCTGCGGGTGTGAATGTGGACACTGTGACGCCGCTGATGAAATCGGACCCCAGCGTGGCGGACAGCAAATTATTCAGATTGACGTCCACCAACAGCCCTGCGGCCTTATTTGCGGTAAGCGTGAACGTTAGCGGCGTGACCGTGGTCGAGAGATTCGTCGCCACGGATTGAATCGTGCAAATTGCACCCGCGCTGCAAGTGGGATTGCCAACTCCTGCAACTAAAGGACTCCCTGTGTCGTTTTCAATCGTCAGCACCGGATCGGAGAACGTCAGCGTCAGGCTCGTGTAAGCGCCGGGAGTAACCATCGCCGTGGTGAGATAGGCGACGTCGGTTTGCAGTCGCGTCAGTTCCACCGTCGTCGAGCCGGAAAATACCGGGACGTTGCCGGGATTTAGTGTGGCGCCAGTGAGTGTGACCTCCGCCGAAAGGATGGTTACGTTCGACGGCGGCGTATCGGTCATGGTTAGAACCACCGGTGCGCCAGACGATTGGGTTTGAGAGGATAGCTGATTATTGGCGCGGCATCCCCCGAATATGGCGCACACTATCAGCAGGACTAGTGTGCATTTTATATGGATTCGCCGCATAAGCCCCCTTCGAGTCAAAGCTAGCACAAACCTCCGACTGCAGGGGCGAAAACGGCGAATCGGTTGAGCAAAGAGTTCCCGTTCCTTGGGGCAGTTGGTTCTTTTTGCAAGTGGTTGCGTTCGAAAAGCAATAGAAACGAAACCGAAAGAAGAATTAGGCGAGGCCCAGTCCGTGGCCCACCTCGTGGATGATTTCGCAGGCGCGTTCCAGGGCTTCGCGTTTGTGCGTGGCCGTGACGATAGCGCGCAGGCGGGCCTTGCCTTCCGCGACCGTTGGAAATCCCACGGGCGGAGCGTATACGCCGGCTTCAAACAAAAGACGGGAGAATTCGAACGCCTTAGCGGCCTCTCCCACGTGGATTGGGGTGATGGGCGTTTTCGTTGCTCCGATCGAGAAGCCGAGCTTTTTCAGGCGGCGCTGAAAGAATTTTGTATTCGACCACAGTTTCCGGATCAGCTTTTCGCCAATTGGGGAATCCAGTAACGTGAATGCGGCCTGGCATGTAGCGATTACCGACGGCGGATGACCTGTTGAGTATAGGAACGGCCTCGCGCGGCGGTACAGGAAATTGATCAAATCGCGCGAGCCACAAACGTATCCACCCATTGAGCCGATCGCTTTGCTGAGCGTACCGACCTGAATGTGGACGCGCCCGTGACAGTTGAGATGATCTACAGTGCCTCGCCCGTTGCGTCCGAGTACGCCAGAGGAGTGCGCGTCATCGACCATCATGATGCAATTATATTTTTCCGCGAGGCCGCAAAGCTCAGGCAGAGGCGCGATGTCTCCATCCATCGAGAACACACCGTCGGTGATCAGCAGCTTGTGGCCGGGCCAGTTTTCGGTTTCTTTGCAGAGGCGTTCGCAATCCGCGACGTCGCCGTGCTTGAAAACTTTTATTGTCGCCCGCGAAAGGCGGCAGCCGTCGATGATGGAGGCGTGATTCAATTCGTCGGAGAGAATCAGATCGTCTTTTCCAAGGACGGCTGCGACCGTCCCCGAGTTGGCCGTAAAGCCGGACTGGAAAACGACCGCTGCTTCGGTACCTTTGAATTTGGCGATTTGTTCTTCGAGTGCCATGTGCAGGTCCATAGTGCCGGCTATCGTTCGAACGGCTCCTGCGCCTACGCCGTGCGTTCGAATCGCATCGATGGCTGCGCGGCGGAGCGCTTTGTTCGTCGTCAGGCCGAGATAATTGTTCGAACTCAGGTTGATGATGTCTTTGCCGTCGAAATGCGCGAGGGGCTTCTGCTCGCCTTCGAGGACGCGCAGACGGAAATGCTGGCCTTTGGCTTCCATGTCCGCGAGTTGATCGTGGAGGTAGGAGAGCGGGTTTTGATTTGTATTTGTCATTGGGAGCGATCCCCTTTTGGGTGGACTACTTGTGTCACCCCTGGCCGGGTTTTCGGTCTATTATGACATTTTCCCACCGCTTCCGCGGTGGGCTACGTTGTGTCGTCCCTCCGGGACTTCCGGAGGTCACGGCTTATTGGCGAAACAAAACGATCTTGCTACTGCACGCGTTCGAACGGATAGCCTGCCGTGTCGAGGGCGGCGGTCAACTCCGCCACGTGTTCCGGGCCGCGCGTTTCCATGGTGATGTCGATCACGGTGTCGCCGAGGACCACGCCGTAATAGGCGCGGTCGTAGTTCGTTTCTACGATGTTGGCTTTATGATCGGCGATCACTGCGGCGAGCTTTTGCAGCGCGCCCGGGTGATCGGGCAGATGAATTCGCAGGCGGACGAGGCGACCGTCCTTGACCAATCCGCGCTCGATAATCAGGGAAAGCAGCGAGACATCGATGTTTCCCGCACTGACGAGGACGCCAATCTTCTTTCCGTGATTGGGAACTTTCTTGTTCAACACGGCGGCGGCGGCTGCTGCGCCCGCGCCCTCGGCTAATGTCTTTTCCTTTTCCAGCAACTGGAGGATCGCGCTGGCGATCTCTTCTTCATCCACGGTGACGATTTCGTCGACGTACTTGCGGACCAGCGGAAACGTGATCGTTCCAGCGCAGCGGACGGCGATGCCGTCCGCGATTGTTTTGTTGGCAGGCAGGGTGACCAATTCATTTTTTTCGACCGCCGCTTTCATGGAAGCGAGCTTCGCGGATTGCACGCCAATCACTTGAATCTTAGGGTTGGTCTCTTTCACCGCGCAGGCTACGCCGGCGATCAAGCCGCCTCCGCCGACGGGGATTACGAGAACGTCGAGGTCTCCGTGCTGCTGGAGCATTTCCAGGCCCAGTGTTCCCTGCCCGGCGATCACGGCTTCATCGTTGAAAGGATGAATGAATGTGAGCCCTTCCGCGTTGCAGCGGCGCAGCGCTTCGTCGCACGCCTCGTCGTAATTTGCGCCTGCCAGAATCACTTCTGCGCCGTAGCCGCGCGTGGCGGAAACTTTCACCAGCGGCGTGGTCAGCGGCATGCAGATTTGCGCCTTAATGCCGCGCTTGGTGGCGTGGTAGGCGACGGCCTGCGCGTGGTTCCCTGCCGATGCGGCGATTACGCCGCGGCGGCGTTCTTCCTCGGTGAGCAGCAGAATCTTGTTCAGAGCGCCACGCTCCTTGAACGCGCCGGTCATCTGCAGATTTTCGAGCTTCAGGAAAATGGAATTTCCCGTTTGACGCGAAAATTTTTCGGAGTGGACGAACGGCGTGACGACTACCGATCCGCGAATGCGCTCGGCGGCCTCCTGGATGGCGCGAAGTGTCACCATGGGGAAGATCCGGAGTTTCTTGTGTCGCTATAGTTCGGTGGAGCTTCGCTTCGCATCGGCTTCGCACTTCGCCGGTTGAATATGGGCTTAACCAAAGGCGGACAGACTGAAGTCTGTCCTACTAAGTGCTGCTCGATGATTTTCGGTTGCGTCATAAATTAGAACAGAAAGGATAACAGATTTGGGGCGCGGACTTATGGGGGATCGGGTAGCAAAATCAATCCCGGCTGGGACTTGTGGTCCCAGCCGGGCGTTCGAAATGCCGAGGATTACCGGGCCTTCGGCATATACGTCTTGGAGAAATTGTTCCGGGTATTGGTGACGGTGAACGTGCCATCCATTTGCGCCGAGACCTTGATCCAATAGGCCTTGCCATTGTGCGCGGGCGGACGCGGTGAATTGGGGCCGTACGGCACCTGCGGCTCAGGGTCGATTTTCATCGTGTCCGGCTGATCGTCGAACGGGTTGGCGATGAACATGCCCGGCACGGTGTATTCCTGACCGCTGAGGACTGAGAAGTGAATCTGCCAGAGGTCCTCAAGACCGGGAGAGGTATATAGAATCTGCATCACGCTGGGCACGCCGCCTTTGCGTGTGCCGTTGTTCAGGATGGCCACGCGCGGCCGGAGAGCATGGACGAGCAATTCGGAATCCGAGAGCGGCAATCCATGATGGGAAACAATCCACAAATCCAAAGTGCCGATCGGATTTTTGGGGCACATCAGATTGAATTCCTTGTTCCAGGTGAGGTCGCCCAGATGCGCCATCTTGAATTTTCCGAAGGTGATGACGCTGCCAACCGACGCCGAATTCTCGATGCCGCCGTCGTCGCCTGCTTCCTTGGCCTTGAAGTTCGCGCAATCGGGGTTCGGGATGCCGCCACCGGGAAGGGGCGTTTTGATCGCCTCACCGCCTGCGGCAACGATGCGCCAGTCCACGCCGGTCAGCGCAATCTTGTCGCCCGGCTTGGCGACTGTGTGTTTGGATTTGCCGTAAAGTTCGGGATACACCGTGTTCAGAAACGTGTCCGCCATCGTGTTGCCCTTTTGAATATCCGGGCCATGGTCGATGTAATTCATGATCGGGATGTGCGCGGCGAGTTCAGCCATGCCGCCGAAATGGTCGCCGTGCCAGTGGGTGGAGATCAGGTTGTCGATCTGTGTGAGGCCCGCCGCTTTCGCGGCATCCAGAATGCGGCCAGCATCCCGTGTGGCGGCGGCTCCGCCGTTTCCGGTGTCGATAAGCACGGATTGGCCGGATGGGGTGACAAAAAGCGTGGCGTTGCCGCCCTCGACGTCCACCACATAGACGTCAAACGTCTTACCGGTTTGCGCGTGCGCCACCGGAAACGCTACGGCAAGTACAAAACCCAGGAAAAACAAATTCAATTTGCGCATTAGAACCACCTTGGAGTTAGTTACTGACTTATGGAAACACCCAGAGCGGGAGACTATCACACGTTTTATGTTTCGTTAGATAAAATTTCGATATGGCTGCGGAGTACAAAGGGGCGCTCCAAACGAGCAGGCTGCTTCTTACTCCCCAATTCTCCGCACAAACCTCTTAATGGACACTTCTTCCCGTCTAGGTTATAAAACGGCTGGATGAATTTTCGGCACAGACTCCTTCTCTTTCAGTTTGGTGCCGCCGTGCTCGCCGGGATCCTTCTGCGTTTCGTCGTTGGCCTGAATCCTATCTGGTGCTTAGTCTGGTTCGCTCCTGTACCATTGCTCCTATTGGCGTTTCGTTTCAGCGAGCGGGAAGCACGCTGGATCGTCACCCTGGCTGCATGCATCGGAACGAGTAGCAACTTCCAATACTTCCGCCTAGTAATGCCCCTGCTGAGCATCATAGTGGTTATTGCCGCGCAAACTCTACTTTGGGGATTCCTGATCCTAGCCACACGCCGACTTGTGGAGCGCTATCAGGCTTGGTGGACGGTGTTCGTCTACCCCGCTCTATGCGTGGCTACGGACACATTGATGGCTGCCTTGCTCCCAGACGGCAACTGGGGCAGTCTGGCGTATTCGCAAGCCAAATTCCTGCCAATCCTCCCGATCACTTCCCTATTGGGCACTTCTGGATTGTTGTTTCTGATTACACTTGTTCCTTCGGCTCTGGCTCTGGCAATCGCCTATGGCCGCTCTCTTCGTCATGCCTGGATCGCCTACGCGCTTACGGGACTCCTGCTCGCCTCATCCATCGCCTACGGTCTCGTCCGCTTGCAGAGGCCTGTCAATGGCGTGGAGATCACTTTCGGACTTGTTTCCATCGATGATGCAATTGGACTCAAAGCATCTGCTGCTTATGCCTCGCATATCCTCCAAACGTATGACCAGCAAATAACCTCACTTACTGCTCAAGGGGCTCAAGTCATTGTTCTCCCTGAAAAAGTGGCAGTTCTCACCTCACCCATGGCTCTGCAATGGCAGCAGCATTTCGGTGCATTGGCACTGCAAAACCATATCTGGCTGGAAATCGGCGTTGGAATCTTCGATGAAAAAGGACTTACGAATTGGGCGTGGCTCTTCGCACCGGATGGTGCGCTCGCCTCCAGCTACCAAAAGCACCACATGGCTCCGCCCGAACGCCGCGCCCGATATTCTCCCGGCACAGACTACTCGGTACACACCATCGACGGATATACCTACGGCTTGGCTGTTTGCAAAGATATGCATTTTGCCGCGCTCGGCCGCGCCTATGGACAGCGCCACGTGGCCGTGATGCTCGTACCCGCCTGGGATTTCAATTATGTCGATGCCTGGATGGAGGCTAGCACCACCTTCGTGCGCGGCATTGAGAACGGCTATGCTGTCGTCCGTTCCTCCCGCGAAAGTTTGCTCACGGTTAGTGATGCCTACGGCCGAATTTTGGCGGAGCGCCCGAGTAGCGCCATGCCCGGCAGTTCTCTCCTCGCAAAAGTAGTGGTAGCCAATCCAGTATCTACACTTTACACACGAATCGGCAACTTCTTCGGCTGGCTATGTGTCGTCGCGGCATTGGTTTTTCTTTTGCTGAGCCGCACACCCACTCCTCACCCGAACGGGTAATTCCTGATTAGCTTGATGGACTCAACAGGTCTTTTCGGAACTTGGCCCGATACTCCCATATACGGATAGCTGCATTTTGCAAGGTTTTAGCGCATAATGGCCCAATACGGGGATACTACGACTGAAGTAAGACTGCCTTAAGGAGGACCCATGGGGTCGCGCACGAAGTTTTTGGCTTTGACGGCTTTCATCGCTTTTCTCAGCTCTGTTTGTTACGGGGCGACGATTACAGGGACAGTGAAAGGCGCGGATGGCGCCGCTGTAACCGGCACATTCGTGCAGGCGCAAAATACCAAGACAAAGATGACGTTCATGGCCCTGTCGGATACCCAAGGGCATTATCGCGTTGAGAATGTGCCTGCCGGGGACTACCGGATAACGACCCGGGCCGTCGGCTACCGCAGCGATCCGCAGACCGGGATCAGCCTGACCGCCGATCAGAATACCTCCATCGACATCTCGCTGACAAAGAGCCCGGTGCGATGGAACGAAATTTCCGTTTACCAGGCGAGCAAGCTGTGGCCTGCTTCACCCGCGAAAGACAAGATTTTCGCGAACTGCTTTACGTGCCACGCGTTCCAGACGCGCATGGCTTCGGTGCGCCGCGATGAAGACGGCTGGAAAGACCGCGTAGCCTTTATGCGGACCGCGATGAAGTTTGGCCTGGAAGACCGCGTCAACGATCAGGATGCGGACATGATTGCGGGTTATCTGAACAGCCTGTTCGGCCCGGATTCGGTGCTGCCGAAATCGCCTGAGGATTCGCCCGCCTACAAGGAAACCGTTCGGCCTTTTACCGCAGAAGCGATGAACATCAAGTATGTGGAGTACGACATGCCGGGACCGAGCCGCATGCCGTTTAGCGCCGCGCCTGACAAGAACGGCTACATCTGGATTCCCAATTTTGGCATCGCTAACAAAATTACGCGACTCGATCCAAAGTCCGGCGAGATGAAGGATTTCGCGATTCCCAATATCGGCACCGGATCGGTTCACTCCGCAGTCCCCGCGCCCGATGGGTCCGTATGGCTTACCGAGCAGGGCCCGAACAAGATTGCGAAGTGGGATCCCGCGACGCAACAGATTACCGAGTATCAGGATCAGTTCAACCCCGGCAAGATGTCCTATGCCGGTGGAACCAAGCACACGCTGCGCTTCGATGCGGGCGGCAATGTGTGGTCGTCAGGATATCCTCTGACGCGCTTCGATCCCGAGACCAAGAAATATACTCGTTTCGACAATGTTCCCGGCACCTACGATGTGAAGGAAGACAAGGACGGCAACATCTGGTTCACGCGATTGGATACGGCCCAGATCGGCATGGTGGATTGGAGGACGCAGAAGGTTTCGATGTGGACTCCGCCGACGCCAAAGTCTTTCCCACGGCGCATCGATATCGACTCCAAGGGAATCGTCTGGTTCGCCGAGTACACGTCCGGAAAGATGGGACGTTTCGACCCGAAGACGCAACAGTTCAAGGAATATCAGTTGCCCGGCGCGCAGCCGACTCCGTATGGCCTGGGCATCGATGCGAACGATAAAATCTGGTACGCCTCCTATAACATGGACGTGCTCGGTTGCTTCGATCCGGCCACCGGAAAAACCGTGGAGTATCCCTTCCCGCATTCGGAAAACACGATCCGGGAATTCTTCCGCGACGATCAGGGACGGATGTGGTACGGAACTCCTTCGAACAATAAGGTCGGCTACTTTATGCCGCCAGCATCCGCCCAGCGCGCCAGTAAGTAAGGCTGGAATAGACCAACGCAATTTGGCTTAAACGCAGACGCCGCGTTCCTAAAATATGGGACGCGGCGTTTAGTTTTTTTTGATAAGGGAAAAACTTCAACTCGCTTCGCGCTCGGCCTTTTGGTAGGCGCCGAGCACATCCGCAAGCGAGAGAATGCCCTCCAGCTTGCGGGAACCCGCGCGACTTACCACGGGCAATACAGTGTGTCCCTGAATGATTCGCATTACATCGTCTAATCGCTGGTCGGGATGGAGTACGGGTAGCCGCGATGTCGGCAGAATCTCGCGCAGCAGCAAATCGTTTGCGTGGTCCGCAGCAAGCTTGCGCAGTTCCTCTTTCGTGATGCTCGCCCATCGTCCTGTCTGAAACCGTACCAGCAGGATTTCTTCGGATGACGCGCTGGCGACATCGAGAGCGTGACCGAGAGTGTCGCCTGCCTGCAAAGACTGTGGTTGCGGCTTCCGCATGGCGTCCTCGACTCGGAGCACTGTCTGCTCCCGCTGCTCTTCGATCGAGGGCAGTTCCAAACCATCCTGGCGCGCCAGGATGTCGAACAGGGCAGCGTCCTGGTATTTCCGCGAAATCAGATAGGCGATGGTGTTGGAGATCATCACGGGAAGGACGATGGAATAGTTTCCCGTCGTCTCGATCACCATAAATACCGAAGTGATCGGAACTCGAAGGAATCCCGCGAAGAACGTTCCCATCCCGACCAGAGCGAACGGCCCCACCGATGCGCTGACCTGCGGAAAGAAATGATGTTCCAGCCCGCCGATAGCGCCGCCGATCATGGCTCCGATAAAAAGTGTGGGCGCAAACATTCCGCCCGGCGTCCCGCTGACGAAGGAGAGGCTTGTCGTGAGAATTTTAGTAAATCCCAGAACGGCAAGAATCTCCCACGTGTATTGATTGCGAAGCGCATGATCGATGTAGGTGTATCCGGCCCCCATCGCTTGCGGAAGCTTTAGTCCGATCAGACCGATCAGCAGACCAGCAGCCGCGGGTTGCAAGTAGCGCGTCCATCCCGGCAAGGCACGGAGCCTGGGACGAAAATAGACGATGATTTCTGTAAATGCCAGCGAAGCGAACCCGCCGACAACACCCAGCACAGCATAGGAAGGCAATTCGGCGGGGCTGGTCAGCGTGTATTCGGGCACATGAAAAAGCGGCTCGCCGCCCAGAAACAATCGCATTAAGACCGCGCTGGAAGCGGCGGCAAGAACGATGGCTCCGAGGGCGCTCGCGCTCCATGTGCCGATTACTTCCTCGATCACAAACAGAACCGCGGAAATGGGCGCGTTGAAAGCTGCCGCAAGTCCCGCCGCCGCGCCCACGGGAGCCAGCAGCCTTAGCTTGTCTCTGGAGAGATTCAGGCGCCTTCCGAGCGCGGACGCAATGCCCGCACCCACTTGCAGGGAGGGGTCTTCCGGGCCCAACGATTGACCGCTGCCGATCGCCAGCGCGCACGTGATGAATTTTCCGATTACCGTTCGGAAAGGGATGTACCCGTCGAAAATATAAACGGCCGCTTTGGTCTGGTTCACGCCGCTGCCGCGCGCAGCGAGGAAAAATTGTTGCACCAGAAATGCCACGACCAGACCGATTCCGGCCGGCACCAATAAAACCCGAATGTGCGGAGGAGCAAGCGACGGTCCGAACAGGGCGAGATGGACCCACTCAATCGCCATGCGGAAACACACGACTGCCAGCCCGGACAATATCCCAATGACGACTGCCAATAGCAGAAACAGGTTTCCTTCGGACAGTTTGAAGGGGTGCGAGCCGGGTTTTCGCCAATTGCCGCGTGCCTCCCGGTTTTCCCTCGAACCGGGCTCCGGAGCAAGCGGGGTGATTTGCGCGACTGTTTCCGGTTTTTCGGTCATCGACCGATGCCCGCCGGCTTTATTTCTTTGGAGAATCGTGCGCACGGAGCACGGCGCTGCTGTATATATCGCGTTGCGATACTTAATGGGTTGAAAGCTCGCACACTTCAAAGATAACTCAGGACGGGGGCCGTGCGGAGAATTTTCTAAAAGAAATGCATGCGCAGGAAAAGACTGTGTGTTCCGCGGATGCAAGCGATACAAAAAAACAATGCCCCGGAGGGTGGGGTCGGGGCGGATTTGGCGGCATTTAAGCCGCCGCAAGAATTAAAACGGAACTGGGTGAATCACCAGCGATCGCTTTGCGTTCAAAAAGCCGCTTGAGCGGCTTCGAAACCACGGCGATACACCCAGACCGCGCGTCGTTTGGAAGAATCTAGTTCGCGAAAGAGTCTTATCCGAGAATGGCGTCTTTGAACGCCTTTGCAGCCCGGAGGCGTACAACGGTCTTCGCCTTGATCTTGATCGCTTCGCCGGTCTGCGGGTTGCGGCCCATGCGCGCCTTCCGGTGCGCTTTTACCGCGCGTCCGATGTTCGGAATGACGAACTTGCCCGCGCCGCCCTTGGCTTCCTTGACCGCCAGCTTGAACAGTTCTTCGAAGAACTGCGCCGCGACTTTCTTCGACGTCCCGAGTTTGCCGGCCATGTGCGCGACGATCTTGGACTTGCTCATTGGTTTTGCCATCTAGTTTCGTTCTCCTCCTCAGAATTAAGTATTCCAGGCGCGGCCGGCTCGCAAAGAGCACGGGCCACGCACGGCGAGCACTATACGGGCTGCGTCCGCGCAACGCAAGAAAAAACATCGCAAAAGCTGGAATTGACGCGGGTTTCTGCGCCGCACCATTTTGGAACCACGACGGGGCTGAAGAAAAACGAACAGTAGCGGCGGGTAAGAATGGTTTGTGCTATCCTTACCGTTCATTTTTTATCAGGAGCGTACATGTCCAACTGGAAAGAACTCGAGAAGCAATTTGCATCGCGCTTGTCGCTGGCCCGCCGTCCAGTGGCCGTAACTTTTCTGGATGCCGAGCCTGCGGGGATCGAGAAATTCTCCGGCACTGAACCTGCCGGGTGCAGTTTCTGGCGGCTGGCCGCTGCGGGACGCTCGTTCTACACCGTTCCGGCCGATCACTTCAATTGCGCCGTCGGGGCTTACACGCACAATGTGCAATTGCCGCCCGCGCGCGTTCAGGAAACTGAGGCGACGCTCGGCTGGATGTTCGACCTGGGCTACGTTCGCCCGGAAGAAATACCGAGCATTCCGAGGCTGGCCAAAGAACCAGCCGCCATCGTGTTTGCTCCGCTCGGCGACGCGCCTGTGGCACCCAGCGTGGTGATCTTTGCGTGCAAGACCGGGCCTGCAATGCTGCTGAATGAAGCTTCAATTCGCGCGGGCGCGAGCAGCCCTCTGCCGTTGATGGGGCGCCCGTCCTGCATGGCTCTTCCCGCTGCGCTGGCTCAGGGAACCGTATCGAGCCTCGGATGTATCGGGAACCGGATTTACGCGAATCTGGCGGCGGATGAAATCTATATCGTCGTGCCGGGGACAAAGCTGAATGCGGTTTCGGATGCGTTGGGCGTGATCTCGTCAGCAAATGCCACGCTCGAAGAATATGCCCGTAGCCGGCAGGCGGCGCTATCGACTGTCTAAACCGGAATCAAGAAGAAAGCCCTGGCTCAATTTCGAATTGAGCCAGGGCTTTTGATCTCCACATCGAATTCTTTAGAGATTTCCCAAACCTTCGTAAAACTGCGCGACTGCTTTGATTCCGCCGAAATAATTTTCCAGCGCGATGTGCTCGTCCGGGGCGTGCGCGTTTTCGTCCGGGAGGCCGAAGCCGAGCAGGATGCATGGCACCTTGAACGTATCGTACATCTGCGTGACGAATGGGATAGAGCCGCCCTCGCGGATGAATACTGCGCGCTTACCGAATCCCTTCTCGAGGGCGTTGTGCGCCACCTCAAAGAACGGGTGCGTGTAGGGCGCGACCCAGGGCTTGCCCTGGCTGTGCAAGTCGAACTCTAGTTTCACTGTCTTCGGCAACAGTTTGCGGATGTGCTTCTCGACCAGGCGCGTAATCTTGTCCGGATCCTGATTGGGCACCAGACGCGTGGAAAATTTCGCGTAAGCTTTCGAAGGGATCACCGTCTTCGAGCCTTCTCCCGTGTAGCCGCCCCAGATTCCATTCAGCTCCAGCGTGGGCCGCGTCCAGAGCTGCTCGACCATCGTGAAGCCCTTTTCGCCGGACAGCCCCGGAGCGCCGACGGTCTTGCGGAATTCGCTGGCCTTCCATGGCAGCGAATTGAGTGCCTTGCGCTCGGCCTTCGATAATTTGGCGACGTCATCGTAAAACCCCGGAATGGCAACGCGCATATTCTTGTCATGCAGCTTCGCGAAAAGTTCGCACAGAATCGTGATCGGATTGGGCACCGCGCCGCCGAATATTCCCGAGTGCAGGTCTTGCGCGGGCCCAGTGATTTCAATCTGATAATAATTCAGTCCGCGCAGCCCGTATGTAATCGACGGCACACCGCGCGCCAACATTCCCGTATCGGAGACGATCAAGGCATCGGCCTTGAGGCGCGCCTTGTTTTTGTTCACGAAGTCCCACAGGCTCACGCTGCCGACTTCTTCCTCCCCTTCGATCATCACCTTCAGGTTGATGGGTAGCTTGCCCGCGGTCTTGAGGATGGCGTCAAGCGCGCGAATGTGAATGTGTACCTGGCCCTTGTCGTCCGCGGTGCCGCGTCCATACAAATTGCCGTTGCGAACGGTGGGTTCGAATGCCGGTGAAGTCCACAGGTCCAGCGGTTCGGCAGGCTGGACGTCATAGTGCCCGTAGAACAATACGGTCGGCTTCCCCGGCACTTTCAACGACTCGCCGTAAACAAGCGGATGCATCTTGGTCGGGACGATCTCGACGTTTTCCAGTCCCACGGCGCACAGGCGGTCCGCCACCCATTTTGCAGCATGCTCGATGGCCGGTTTGTGCTCGGTTTGCGCGCTGACGCTGGGAATTCTTAGAAACTCAAACAGCTCGTTTAAATGCTCTTCGCGTTTCGAGTCGATGTATTCGGTGACGTTCATGAGCGGCTCCCTTTCGAATCGGCTTCTGACAAGCGAAATCATAGCGCGTTACGCCGGCATTTGGGCAAATGGAAATGGGACCAACGGACAGGTTACGAGGAGGGAACATTGGCAATACACCTTCGTTGACGCCAATATCGAAGTGGCTCAGCATGGAATTACCATGCCAGAGGCGAATACAGACAAGGTTCGTCGGAGTACAAGGGTCTTCATGCGGGTCCGCGTGGTTGTCGCCGGGAAGAACGCCGACGGCCGCCGTTTTCGCGAGGCTTGCGAAACCATTGTCATCAATGCGCACGGCGGCCTGCTCTACCTGAACCAGCCGATTCAGAAAGACACGATACTCGTCCTGACCAATCCCTTCACGCAGGAAGAGCAGGAATGCCGGATCGTTTTTCTTGGCGACGCGTCCGAAAAAGGCCAGCGCATCGGCTTGGAATTTTTGACGCCAGCACCGCATTTCTGGGGTGTCGATTTCGTCCCCACCGACTGGCCTGCGCCGGCCGCCACCGTCGGCCCGAACTAGAAATTCATTTCAGCCTTCCTACGAATCAAGCCGCCACACCAATCCGCGGCGTGTATCGCGGATCTGCGCGCTGCAAATTCAAAATGGATGTTTGGGCAATGGGGGAAGAACCGGAGGCGTTCCGGCAGGAAGGCCATCTTGCGCGGCGTTCAACATCATCGCGAGGGTAACGTACGTCCCGTTTACGGCCTCGAGGTCCACGACCTGCTGTTCGGTGAAAATGTCGCGCACCCGCTTGTAGGTGGCGTCGCTCACTTCATGTTTGTTGGAAAGCTCTATCGAAAAATCGTAAATCGCGGCTTCGTCAGGTTGCATCTCTTTGGGACGCTTGCCGGCTTTCAGGTCGTCGATCACGGCTTGCGAAAGGCCTGCCTTCAGCGCCAGACCTTCGTGCGCCTTCCATTCCACCTGCGACGTCCACAGCCGCGCCTGGATCAGGATGACAAATTCGTTCAAGCGGCGCGGCACCGAGGTGTTGAACCGGAGATAGTCAATCAGCTGAAACAGCCGCTCGCCCATGACCGGACTGCGCAACATGGAATTGTTCGGCCCGCGCAGCCCGATGCTGGAAACTTTCATGATCTCGGCGGCGAGCGGCCGCTGCTCGGCAGTCAATTGGTCCATCTCCAGCTGCGTGATGCGCGGTTGCTTGTCGGCGGAATATACGCTTGTCACGGGAAACGCGAACGTCACTCCGGCGGCCACTACGGCGAAACTCACGCACAATGCCATCCAATGCTTCATTTTTGTTTTCTCCCCAAATTTCATTTCGAGAATGATCATTTACGCGAACGGCGCAGGTTTTTTCAAATACCGGTCCACAAGGACATCGGCGGTGCGCATGGCAAGCGCGAGCATCGTTGGCGTGGGATTGGCCGCGCCCGTGTTCGGGAACGTCGATCCGCCAACCACGAACAAATTCGGAATCTGCCAGTGCTGCTGGAACGGATTCACAACGCCCTGGTCGGGAGATGGCGCCATGATCGTGCCGCCCTGCACGTGAGTGGTCTGGTAGCGCGTCACATCGTAATCGCGATAGCCGGAAAATGGATTGATTTCCTTCGCACCCATGGCGCGAGCCATTTCGACGCCCTTCGCAGTCATGAATTCCGCCATCTTCCGCTCGTTGTCATGCCAGTTCATCGTCATGCGAAGCAGCGGGTCGCCCCGGTGATCTTTATAAGTGGGATCGAGGTCGGTGAAATTTCCATTGTACGAGATATGCTCGCCGGTGAACGCGAGCAGGCCGGTGTGATCGTAGTAGTCCACTGCCGCCTTTTTCCAATTCACGCCCCACTGAGCCCTCATGTCACGGGGGAGCACTCCGAAGTTTGCAATCGGCGCCATTCCGGTATTGATCGCGCCAAAAAAGCCGCCTCGGAGGAAAGGGACATTCGAATGATCGAAAACGTCGCCGTCAAAATCGGAAACTCGGAGGCCCGCTCCGCCTGCGCCCATGAAGCGGTTCAGGGGTTTGTCGAAGAATGCCTGAGCCGATGTAAAGCTGATTTGGTGGGTCAGGTTTTTTCCAAGCGTTCCCTTCCCCGTGGACGGGTCATAGGGCTCTCCCGCCTTGGAAAGAAGCAAAAGCCGATTGTTGCCGATCGTCCAGGAGGCTAGGATTACCAGGTCCGCGGGCTGAAAGATTTCCTCACCAGTCGAATCGATATACGAAACTCCACGCGCCTTCCCTGAATTGTGGACAATCCGGCGCACCTCCGACCCGGTGCGGAGGGAAACATTCTTATGTTTTTGGACCAGCGGCAAAAGAGTATTCGTCGGTTGGGCTTTCGCGGAGATCATGCACGGCAGGCGCTCGCAAAATCCGCAGTAGGCGCAGGCAGATCGCGTTACGCCGTCCGGATTCGTGTAAACCTGGCTGTTGATCGCCGCGGGATTCGGATACGGATGATAACCGAGCGATTTCGCCGCACCGTCGAGCAACGATCCGAAATAGGGCGTCTTCAGCGGTGGATTCGGATATTCGCCGCTGCGCCAACCTTCGAAGACGTTGCCGCCTTCGATTTTTTTGCCGCGAATATTCCCAGCCTTGCCGGATACGCCCAGCATCAGCTCCACGCGCATGTAGTACGGTTCCAGCTCGTCGTAAGTGATGCCCCAATCCTGAACGGAATGCCCTTCCGGCAATTTCTTTTCGCCGTATCGCGCGACGGTTTTCGAATACATCTCAAAACAATCCGGCTGAAAACGGGGCACCTGCGATCCCCAATGCTCGCCAGTACCGCCCACGCCTGTGCCGGGAAGGAAATTCGCCAACTGCCGAATGGGAAGAGAGCGTTCATTCGGCGCGTGCCGGAACGTTACGGTCTCCTGCGAGGTGTCCTGCATCATGTGGAGACGGACGAAGTAATCGAGTTCATCCATCCCCAGAATATAATCAGACGTCTTGCGCGCGCCGCCGCGTTCGAGCACGACGATGGAGAGCGGCGTGCGCGAGCCGAGCTCCTTGGCCATCAGCAGACCCGTCCATCCTCCGCCGATGATCACTACGTCTGTCGCTGGCAAAGTTTTCATTTCAGGCTATGGTCCTTATTCGAACACACCGCAGAATAAAATCGCGACGCTGCATTGCGGGGATTTTATCATGAAAAAATAATGATCGAGTCTAGAGGAGGGAATTAAATGCGGGCGGAGCGCAGGTTGTAACGGGCGTGGCGGCTGACATATCCGGACCGACTACAAAGGGGATGATGCTTAGATTGGCTCCGAAAACTTTCGGGGTGAGACACTGAAACTTCGGCAAACGCCACGCCAGATCCACATCCAAGTTGGATCCCCAGCCATTCTGAAACACCCACACGCGATCTCCGGGTTTCAGCCCGAATGTACTAACCACCTTTTCGAATTCTGAGGGAAACCTACCCGTCCCCAATTTCCAAATATGGTAGTCCGTTGTAACGATGGAATAGCCATCGCAATTGAAACTACTAATCTGATTACTTAACGCTTTCTCCTGGACAATTTCTCTTGGCCCGCAGAGATAATAGGAAATCGCGAAGCTGCTCTGGTAATCCACCAGGATCAGATCGCCCCGCGGAATCGACTGGTGAATATAATTCATCGCTCCAAACATCAATGCCCGGCTCTGATCTTCCTTCCTGATGAATGGTTCGAATGTTTCTGCAGCCATGTTTGACGCGCCAAAGACAAGAATCGCGATCAAAAGTCCCGCCCAGAGCTTCTGTCCATACAGCGCGGCGAGCACGTAACTTATTGCCGCAATTGCAAATGGAGCGAGAAAAACCGTGTGGCGGCTTCCAACATAGGGATAGACTCCCGCGATGGCAGCGCACCAAACAGCGATAAAAGGCAGAAGAAGGTGAATGCCGGAGTGACTCGAATAAGAAGACGGATCGTCTCTGCGACGCGAAATCAATTCCCTGCCAATGAGAATCGCAATGCTGATGACAAAAAGTAGAAGCATGGCCTGAGAAATGTATTTTTGTTCGAACAAGAACAGAAAAATGGCGGCCGTATGATCTCGAGTGAATGTCAACAGGTCTTCCCCACCCGCATGAAAATAGGACTGATCGAAGGGATTCGACCACATCGCCAGATTTTCTTTTTTCACCTTCGATACATGGGTCGCATAAAGGAACCCGTATATCGCGAGCGCTCCCGCTTGCCCAACGGCCCAGGCAACGATAACTTTCCGAGGGAGTCTGGAATCCGCAATGCGTACCAGAGAATAAATCCCGATGGCGGCGGTAAAAAAAACAGCCGAATAATGCGACAGTATGGCCACGTAGAGGAAACCTGCAAAACACCACATTCCGCTGACGGACTCTTCCTGAAAAGCCCGCTCGAGAAAGCAGAGGGCAGCCGCAATCCCAAACAAGAGAAGAGCGTACTCCCGCAGTTGAGCCGAGAGGGCAATAAGAGCCGGGCAAAACGTGAAGGCGACAAGTCCGACCAATCCGGCGGCCTTGCCGAAAACTATTTGAATCCATTTGAATATGAACCAACATGCGACCGTCCCCGCAAGTACCGAGGGCAGGCGCAGCATCAACTCAGAGCGGCCCACAAAATGCCAAAAATAGAGGAGAAGAAAAAGTAGCGGAGGGTGAGCATTGGTCAGGCTGGCCTTGTACGCAAGGAGAGCCGAAGGCTGATTGATCAGCAGGTAATGAAGCGCTTCATCGGGATTCAAATAACTTCTGGCGGCAACATACAGCCTGACTCCGAAACCAACGGCAATCACCAGGATCGCCACAGCGTTGAGATGGGCATCAAGCCATCTCTCGACAGCCCCGGTCCCGCCAGTTGCAGGAGGTTTTTGTAAACCGGGTGCAACCTCCCGCGACACTTCCGGTTCCGTATCTAATACGATTGGGGAGCTCACTTGCTTGCCAGAATCCTCTCTGTAAGGGGTGGACCTTGCAAGTGAGACGGCGTAACCGTAATTATAAACTGATAGGCAAAAAGAGTCTTCCAAAGACGCGTGAACGCGTAGAGAGCTTCATGAAATGGCGCGAAGAAATTGTTTTTCGTAAATGGAAGCACGATCTGCACAGGCAGTGGAGTCGGAATCACGCGGAGAACTCCGCAGGAAGCTTCGCTCATCATTTTCTTCAGACTTCGCAACGTAAAAAATCGGAGGTGTGTTCGATCGAGGATTCCGCGGTCCATATAGTCGAACTTTCCGAAAAGCAAGCTGAGACGAATGAGGATATTGGCGACGTTCGGTACGGAAATGATGATCTTGCCTGACTCTTTCAGCGCGGGAATACAAGTCCGCAATACGCCCGCAGGGTCGCGCAAATGTTCCAAAACGTCGGCGAAGACGATGCAGTCGAACTCCCGCCAGTAAGGAAACTCAAAAGTCTCGATATCGGCTACAGTGAAGGAGTCGTAGTAGTTCTTCGCCGTTTCCGCGGTCGCAGCATCGCTTTCGATTCCCGTGACCGAATGGCCCCTGCCCTTCAGTATCTTTCCCAGGTACCCGCCGGCTGTCCCGGCATCGAGAACGCGAACGGGGCTTTTTTCGCTCTCGAGCATTTTCAAGATCCAGTAATGACTGCTGTACTTGAAGGGTTTGAATTCGTACACATTCCCCGGGATACTTGAAGCGCTCACATGACTCTCCGGTATCGGGAATGGAAGGATTGAAACTGCCGCAGCTCGACCGGAGTTATCTTGTGCATAACGAACCGGCTCAACAGAAAAAGAATACTTAGCCCGTAGATCACGCTATCGACAAAGCTCGCGTTGGAGGCTTCCGGAAAATACTTGGTGGGGACGGGCACTTCCTTGATTCTGAAATTCAGATGCGTGGCCTGTACGAGCATTTCCTGGTCGAAGACGAATTTGTCCGAGTTCAGGGAAAATGGTATGTCTTCCAGGACCTGGCGGCTGTACGCCCGGTAGCCAGTGTGGTACTCGGACAGGTTTAATCCCAGCGTCCAATTTTCCAGCCTGGTCAAAAATTTATTGCCCAGAAACTTCCACCAGGGCATGCCCTGCTGCAGTGTGTTCCCGCCCAGGAACCGGGAACCCAGGACGATATCGGCTTCCCCGGCCTTGATGGGAGCCACAATCTCCGGCAACAGTGTCGGGTCGTATTGGTAGTCCGGGTGGAGCATCACGACGATGTCCGCGCCTTCTCTCAGCGCTTCAGTGTAGCAAGTCTTCTGGTTGGCTCCGTAACCGAAATTGCGCGTGTGGACGAAGGCCGTAAGGTTGAGTTCGCGAGCAATCTCCAGGGTCTTGTCTGTGCTCCCATCATCGACAAGAATGATCTGATCGACAGCCTGATGAGGGATATCCTCATACGTGATTTTGAGTGTTTTCGCCGCGTTATACGCCGGCATAACCACGACGATTTTAGGCTTGTCCGTTACCGCTCCCGGCAGTGGCATAGGCTCTCCTTACACCAATATCCATTTAAGTCACCGGATCTTGTATGTGTCTATATGACCTTGGTTTAGGGTGTCCGAACAGGTATCAACGGTTACAAAAAGCGGCAAATATGTTTTGGGAGGGGCTGGCTCATGTTCCGGGCAGGCTTTACCGAGAGCCGGTGGCGGCTTCGGAGCCACCCTGGGAACGCCAATCTCCCGATTGGCGCCTTGTACCTTCTTACCATCGCCAATCGGGAGATTGGCGTTCCTAGGCCGAGATCAAAGGGCGAATCCATTGCACGCCAAACCGGAACGGGCGTACGATGCGCGGTCCGGAACAATTTGAAAACGCGGAGGGTCAATAATGAGCGAGCGGATAAGTAAAAGAACGAACATGGGGATGAGGGCAGGAAAAGTAAACTTGGCATTCTTTGTGGCCGTGGCGATGTGGCTACTCGCGAGCGCGGGCTTGGCGCAGGCGCAAACGGATGGCGCGAAGAATTCTGCGGATGATTCCGCAGCACACTCAACACTGCCCGTGGTTTACCTCCCGAAGCAGGCCCTCGACGCGAACTTCGCCAAGGCCACCACGGTACACCAATCCCCCGTGCTCTACGACGGCGACCACGGCCTGCGGAACTACGCGATCGCCACCAGCCGCCGCTACAAGCCCAGCAACGTCGAGATGCACATGAAAGACACCGACATCATGTACGTCCTGAAAGGCTCGGCCACAATCGTCACCGGCGTAAAGCTTTCCGGCATCACCCCCAATAAGCTTCCCAACGGCAACCCCGGCCCCGCGGATGAAATCCGCGCCACCGAAATTGTCGGAGGCGACGCGCGGAATCTTTCCACCGGCGACGTGATCATTATCCCGAATGGAGTGGGGCACCAGTTTACGAAGGTCGATGGGCCGTTCATGTATGTTGTGGTGAAGTGCCGTGCAAACTAGAGAGCGGAGGGGTGAAGAAAGGTTGAATCCAACGGTCTTGAAAATCTAAATCCCTTTGCTAGCCGTAAAATAGCGACCTTTTCAGTTCGTGGAGTTTGCTAATTTGTGCCAATTTTGCGCCCGTCTTAGTGACAATTTCGTGACAGTCCGGGCTTTCAATCTATCGATCAGGCATGCGTCACCAGTGCAAAATATGTCACTTCTTTATGATTTCATCTAGGACGAATACTCTGTAATCCGTTCGAGGATTGACACTCTTTTCTCCCGCGTATTCAAGGAGTTTGTATCTGCCGGGTTTTTTTATAGCGCCGTCGTCCACTAGCTTGAATACGCCCCCCGCCCCTCGCTTCTTGGCTCCGGTTCTCCACTTTCCCAATGTCCACGTAATGATCCATTCGACGTCTTCGGTATCTTTGTGCTGAAGCCATTCAATCAACGTTGGCTCCAATTCAACGTTTTGAAACTTTCGAGTAGCCTGATCGTATAAGATGCAGTCGAATGGTGCTTTATCATTGTAATCAATAAGTGACAGGCTAGAACCAATGGCCCGTAAAACCTGCGGCTGGGAGAGCAGTAAAGCTAACTCGCCGTCGGTTTCGGGGCGAAAAGGAAAGCCTCCTTTAAGGCCTGGGACACGAATTGACTTGTCATTTTTCTGACGTTTTTGCGCGAGTTCTAGCCTCTGCTCGCTTTTCTTTGCAGCTTCTTTAGCCGCTTTTTGCTCCAGCTTCTTGAGTTGAGGCTGAATAAATCGTCCGACTAACCTTCCCAAGACGCTTTTGAAATCATCTTCTAATTTCTGATTTCCAAATCTAATCCCCTCGCGCGAAAGTGAAATCTGATCTCGCAGCCAGTCGACCGAAATTTCAACTCGCAGGCCACTTTCAAACTTCTTCCATCTGCTAATGTTATAAGTGAACTTGCTTTCAGTGAAGCTCTGTTTTAGTAAGCGTCCGTGAATCCTGATATAGATGCCGCGGAGACCCTTCTTTAGTTGCATTACCTTCCCGTGGTCGATGCCGGCAAAAAAGAATTTCGCCTTCACTTTATTATCTTGCTTGTCGGCAATCTCTAGCACCTGCTCACAAGTATGCAAGTCCGATTGACGTGAGCTCTCTGTGAGGATTAGGAACTTTCGCTTTGCAATTTTTTCAGCAGATTTTCGCAGCCTTCTGAAGTTGTTCAGCTCACCTAATCGATGTGCCACGTCAGCATAGTTCCCTACGTAACATAGGAAGCCTCCGTTGTCCGTTGGTATGTTTGCTAGGACATCGGTTAATTGCTGAAGTTGGTCCATAGACGGCGGATTCTTCAAGCTAAGAGTGATGTGGGTTCCAGTCGACTTGTTTGATTTTCGCTTCGCGTGATTGAAATTGAAGCCCTCAAAATCAGGGCGAAGAGCTTCTTCCAGCTTAGTCCAATCAATGGTTCCTTCGAAGATACCGTCCTCTGAGACTGTGTGGATGGAGATGCGGTCGGCGATTTTCAAGCTGCTCTTTAGCCCAAATCCATAGCTCCCCAAATAGTGTCTTTTCCCCTTGGAGTATGGGATGGCCGTTTGCTTGGAGCCCGCGCCCAAAATTGCGATTCTCTCAATTGCATCCCGAGCAAATCCGAGGCCATCGTCAATCACATGCAATTGACCCTTCGCTGTGTCGAGCAAAACAACACAACTGCTGCTATCTGCGTCGTAGCTGTTCGCAGCAAGCTCCTCGACTACAGTTGGTTCAGTGTAGTCTCTGACTGCAGTCCGATAGCCGCCAGCGTCGATACCGGCCTTGATAAGAGGCATGTCGAGGTCCTCCGTCACCGTACAGTTGCCAATATTATGTGATTTAGTTGCGTTACGCACGCATGTGTTCTCGTATTCTACTGAGTTTTACGTACCACAAGGAAATGCTTCGACAATTGTTGGAAGCCTTCCCAAGAACAATCAGACTTGATCCCAAGATTCAAAGCTGATTGCAGCAAGATAGCCCGCTTTCTGAAGGACATATTTTATAGAAGCATTTATTGGTTCCCTTTACGCACCTCCTGACCTTATTGGGTAGGAGGCCGCTGCTTAGCGGCTATCCGAAGGGGTGGTGGGTTTGGCCCTTTGTTCGCTTTTGGACCTGTCCCCTGTCTGTATAAAGTGGAACAGGAGGTGCCTCACTCTTCGTGGTTGGAGGGCTGGTGCTTTACCGGGTAAACTAGAAAGCGGAGGGGTGGGAGAGCGGTTGAATCCGGCGGTCTTGAAAACCGTTAGGCCCGAAAGGGTCTCGGGGGTTCGAATCCCCCCTCCTCCGCCATTCCGTCTTGCGTTTTCTTCCCCAGGATCTTAGCGTTAGACCGAGGAGTTGGTATGGGTGAGCGACCATTGATTTGGAGAGGTTCGACGATAGCGTTTTGCTTGGCCATATGCCTGACGTTTCTTTTGGGGGCGCGGGGCGCGGCCGCGCAGAGCGGGCAGAGCGAATGGCTGACGTGGGGCCACGATCCGCAGCGGTCGGGCTGGAATCCGTTTGAGACTACTCTTACCAGAGACAATGTGTCTCATCTTGAGCTCAAGTGGAAAGCGCAGCTCTCCACTGCGCCGCAGAATGTAGTTCTCGTGACGCTCACGGCTCCTCTGGTCGCCACTGTGGACGTGCCGGCAGGGCCTAAGACTCGCGTGTTCGTGGTGGGAAGCGACGACACCGTGTACGCGATCGATGCCGAAAGCGGCGAAGTGGCGTGGCAGAAGAGGTTTCCGAATCCTTTGACGCCGAAGCAGCCGGCCAATTTGTCCTGTTCGAATACCGAGAATGCCACGCCTGTGATCGATAAGGCTGCGGGAGTCATTTATTTCACCACCAGCGACGGCAAGCTGCGCGGGCTGAGCCTCGAGAATGGCGACGAGCGTCTCGCGCCCATCGACTTCACAAATCCCTTCGCGCGCAACTGGAGCCTGAATCTGATCGACGGAGTGATCTATTCATCGGCGGCTCGGGGGTGCGGCGGCGCGATGGCTCATTTTACCGCTGTCGATTTGAAGGATCCGGCGCGGAGAGTTGTGGAGTTTTACACGAGTAACGGCAGGGGAGGCGGCTCGTGGGGGCGCGGCGGACTTGTTGCCGGACCGAAAGGAATATACACGCAAACGGCCGACGGCGCCTACGATCCGGCCGCGGGCAAGTTCGCTCACACCGTGATGTCTCTGAGCTTCAAGGACCTCCGGCTGCTCGACACATTCACTCCCGCGAACTGGGAATATCTCGAGGAGAAGGACCTGGATATCAGTTCCACCAGTCCGACGATTTTCTCCTTCCAGAAATGGACGCTGATTGCCTCCGCGGGAAAGGAAGCGGTGGTTTCACTGCTCGATGCCGATAGCCTTGGGGGCGCTAACCATCACACACCGCTGTACCGGTCGGCTCGAATGGGCAACGATGAGGTCGCTCATGACGACCGGGGAGTGTGGGGGTCGATGGCAACCTGGCTGGACGGGCAGGGACGAAGGTGGCTGCTGATGCCCATGGCGGGGCCGCCCTCGGAAGAGGCTCCCAGTTTCAAATACTCTTACGGGAAGGCGGACCAAGGTAGCATCATGGCGTTCGAAGTTCGCCTCGATTCAGCGAAAAATACCCCTACGCTCGTTCCGGTCTGGATGTCGCACGATATCCACACACCCGATCCTCCTGTGGTGGCGAACGGAGTGGTGTATGCGATCGATGCCGGGAAGACCATTATGGAAACCCGCGCGAAAGCAAAACCGGGAAACCCCCTCCCCGCCGCTCACGCGATTTTGTATGCGTTCGATGCGGAAACCGGACAGCAGCTGTATTCCAGCGACAACTCGATCGATAGCTGGTCCCATTTCAGCGAGCCGGTCGTCGCCGGCGGCAAGGTATATATCTCCACGTGGGATGGTAGAGTGTACGCATTCGGCTTAAGGAAGTAGGGTGCGTCCTCCGCGATACTAATTGTTTTTAGAGGGCCGAATAGCGTTTCTCCGTATTAAGTCTTTCCTGTTGATTTCCCTTAACTTACAATTCTTTTCATACTAGGTTTTATTTTTCTGGACTTGCGCATTCGGGTGCTGAAGTTACGGTCAATGAAGTGCGGTGAAACCAAACTCATTTGTGAGACGTGGGGCACTTCCACACTTTCACCCGGTTGATACTTTGCAAAAGCCCAGGTTTCTGTAAGAAAGAAACAGGGCCGATCCGCACCATAGAAATGAATCAAGACTGAGAAATCGGGCCATATGGTGAGGGGGAAAAAGGGGAATCATGAAAAAACTCATGTTAGTTGCCGCAGCTTTTGTTGCACTCTGCCCGAATTTGTTTGCCGATCAAATCACGTTGAAAAATGGGGATCGTCTCACAGGAGACATCGTAAAGTCGGACGATAAGGTTCTCGTCCTCAAGTCTGAATTTGCCGGAGATTTGAACATCCAATGGGCGGCGGTGGAAACGATCACTTCGACGCATCCGCTTCATGTCGGCCTGAAAAACGGCCAGACCATCGTCGGAACGGTGTCGCCGAATGACGGCAAAGTGCAGTTACAGTCGCGGGACGCCGGGCCGGTTTCGACGACCAAGGACGCGATCGTGGTTATGCGGTCCGATAAGGAGCAAGCGGACTACGACGCGGAAATCGACCGCCTGAAGCATCCCCATCTCACGGACTTCTGGGGCGGATTTATCGATACCGGGCTGAGCACCACGAAAGGCAACTCCGATACTTTGAGCTTCACGCTCGGCGCCAAGGCCGTGCGCGCGACCAGCAGCGACAAAATCACTGTTTATGCGAACTCCATCTTTGCCAAGAACAACACTACGGGCACCTCTGTTACAACGGCACATGCCATCACCGGCGGAATTCGCGGCGACTTCAATTTAAATCCCCGAATGTTTGCGTTTGGCTTCACCGATTTCGATTACGACCAGTTCCAAATGCTGAATCTGCGGAACGTCCTGGGTGGCGGCGCCGGCTATCATGTGCTCAAAACAAAGCGCACGATTTTCGACCTGTCCGGCGGCGGCGCGTACGATCAGGCGTTTTACTCGACAGGCGTCAACATCAAGAGCGCCGAGTTGGTTGCGGGGGAGGAGCTTTCTTATCAGCTCTCCAGCAGGTCAAGCTTCTCCGAACATCTGCAATTTTTCCCAAACATGAGAAACACGGGGCAATACCGTATGACATTCGACTCCACTATGACGACAAAGATCAACAATTGGCTTAACTGGCAGGCATCGTTCGGAGATCGCTATGTGAGCGACCCAATTCCTGGGATCAAGAAAAACGATCTGCTATTGACGACCGGGGTCCGATTGACGTATGGAAAAGGCGGCCAATAGGATCAGTAGGTGGGGGGCCCGGCCATTCCAGCATGGGCGGAAATCCAACCAACCCACGCTAGATTATTGTAGCGTCGACCTCTATGCCGAAATGGTGAATTCAATCATGCGCCCGTCCGCCGCGGCGGACGGGCGCAATATGGACTAAAGCCCAACTCTTAGACAGACTCCTAAGCCCAGGATAACCGAGCCTCTGGCGCAGATTACGACCACAAACGCAACTTCAGTGGACGGTCCAGCCGGAAGCGCAGCTCAGTTTCCGCGGGGACGTGAACTTCCTTTCCGCTCGTCATGATCTGGGCTCCTGCGCCGGCACCCGCGCCTGCGACGGCACCAATGGCCGCGCCTTTGCCGCCTCCGGCAATTGCGCCGATGATTGCACCGAATATCGCTCCACCACCGACGAATTGTCCGGTGCGCTTATTTCCGCCAACGCCATCGCGGCGGTTCTCCAGCTCCTGATCCGAAGTGCTTACTCGATAGCGCCGTCCTCCTACTGAAATGGATTCCACGTCCAATGTAATATCGCCATTGCCTTCAGGCCGCCGGGTAATCAGGCTGGCGTCGGAACCTCTGGGAATTGCGATAGAGCCATCGGGATCGCGGATATCCTCGGAAATCTGAGCGGAGAAGGTTTGTCCCTCGACGACGTCGCGCGAATCGATACGCTGGTTGGTCCTGAGGGCAACTTCCGTGCCCACGGGTAGGACGACCCGCTCCATCCAGGCCTGATCGTAGGCTTGATTAGTCTGGTTCTGGTAACCCTGGTTGTTGGCATAGCCACGGTCATCGCCATGGTTATCGCGGCGGTCGTCGCCGGGCTGGACGTATTGACCGGGGCCTCCACGAGAAACATAAGGAGCGTCGCCGAACTGAACGGAATCCACATCACGCACCCAATAACGATGCGTATCGCCTCGGCGATCCCTGAACATCACCGAGTTACCGTTTGCGCCGGTCAGTGTTCCGGGCAACGTCGTGCCGTTCCGAAGGACCAGCGTATCGCTCAGGGCAGGGATTGCAATCGCAGCGGTCAAGAGACATGCAAGCAGTGCCGATCTTGGCTTACTCTTGTTTGGTATTTTCATTTGGAGTCCTCGTTTTAAAAAGTGTGTGGACGGGGGGCGCATTGTCGACCAAGAAAATGATACTAGAAATGGGAGACTTGGACTGTTCTCTATCGCACAATCTCAGGCGACTCTTCCAAAGAAACGCCCCCCTATTGACGTATCGGAGAGAAGCCATATAGGATCAGCGGCTGAAACATGAGGGTTAGCAACGTTCCCGCCCCCACCGACCTATGCCACGGACAATAGATTGTTGCGAGGTGAGACATGTCTCTAGGAAAACGTGCGGCAGCAGAATTTTTCGGCACTTTCTGGCTGGTGTTCGGGGGATGCGGTAGCGCCGTGTTGGCAGCCGCGTTCCCGGGTCTGGGGATCGGTTTTGCCGGCGTCGCCCTCGCTTTCGGGCTCACCGTGCTGACCATGGCCTATGCCATCGGATACATTTCCGGATGCCACCTGAATCCAGCCATCTCGGTCGGGCTGGTGGTCGGCAAGCGGTTCCCCGCGTCTGACCTTTTGCCTTATATAATCGCGCAAGTCCTGGGCGGTGTTTGCGGGGCGGGCGTTCTCTATTTGATCGCCAGCGGTAAAGAGGGATTTAGCCTCAGCGGGGGCTTTGCTTCCAATGGCTATGGCGCTCATTCTCCGGGGGGCTATTCTGTGGGCGCTTGCTTTATCGCTGAAACGGTGCTGACTCTATTCTTCTTGTTCATCATCATGGGCTCGACGGATAAGAGGGCGCCGCAAGGCTTCGCGCCAATCGCAATCGGGCTGGGACTTACGCTCATCCACCTGATTGGGATACCTGTCACCAACCTTTCCGTGAATCCCGCGCGCAGCACAGGGCCGGCCATCTTCGTCGGCGGATGGGCGATCGGGCAGCTCTGGTTGTTTTGGCTTGCGCCTATCCTCGGCGCGGCAATCGGAGGGAGCATCTATAACGTGCTATTCGGCGATTCGCGCAGTTAACTCGCCTATGAACCGAATTACCGCGCTCCAGTGCGCACAGGCAGTTTTCCCTTCGGGTGCGTTTGAAGCCAAGAGCGATCACAGACCTTTCACGTTAATGATGCTTTCGTCATCCCTGTACCTCACCGCCCGCTAACAAGCTGAGCCAGCACGCTAGAATAAACGATAGGTCGAACTATGACGGGTCGTACACGGATCAATTGGGAAATTCCTGCTGCCTGGCTGCTGGTGCTGGGCGTTTATTCTGCCGTATCCGCATGGGTGCCGGCGGGTCCGGATCACACCAAATTTGTGTATATATTCCTGTGCCTGTTACCACTGCTCATAAACTGCGTACTTTTGATGAATGCGGTCACGGCAAACTGGCGCACGAAATATTTCTGGATGCTCCTGGCGTTGGGCTGCTCGCTGAAGTCAGCGGGGGAATTCATCTTGGCTTACGGGGAGATTTACCAGCATCGAGCGCTTCACGACCCGTTCGCGGGAAATATTGTATTCTTCCTTCGCGTGGTTCCCATGATTGCCGCGCTCGCGATGCAACCGCACAAACGCACCAACGCCCCTCAGTTGATGTTCGGCTACGTGGATTTCTCTCTCCTATTGTGCTGGTGGCTTTATTTATACTTGTTTGTGGTCACCCCCTGGGAGTATATCGCGGTCAACGAACCGCAGTTCCAACAAAACTACAACAGTCTTTTTTCGTTTGAGAATCTCGTCTTCTTGGTGGGCGCCCTGGTATTGTCCGCAAGGGCGAAAGGCCGCTGGCGCATCATCTATGCTTGTCTGATCGGCTGTGGCATTGCATATCTTATGGGGGACATTTCTGTCCTCCTAGGATTGCGATTGCCGAACGGCACGCTGGTCTTGCCAAGCATCGCGTCGCTGCTATTTCTTGGGACGGCAGGAGCATTTGCATACAACAGTCGCAATGAAAATGATGCCGGCGATAACGAGGAAGCGAAGGAAAAGCCGTCCGGAATTGCCGCCCGCAGCGAAGGGCACTGGGCATCGCGGTTGGCCAGGGGAGCCCTCCTTTCTCTTCCGGTCATTGGCCTGTGGTGTGTGAAGATCAGCCAGACACCCGCTGCAGTGCGCGAGTTTCGCATTCTTCTCACGCTCGGGGCCGTATTTCCAATGGGATTCCTGGTTTTCCTACAGCATGAACTCCTGGATGCGGAAAGGCTGCGCCTGCTACGCGCCTCGCAGGAGTCCATCGACAATCTAAAAAGACTGCAAATGCAATTCGTGCAATCGGAAAAACTGGCCTCGATCGGACAATTGGCCGCCGGCGCCGCTCATGAAATCAATAATCCTTTGACGGCCATCCTGGGCTATTCCGAACTGCTGATTGACGATCCCACCGCAGGAGATCGTTCCCGAAGTGTCGCGGAAAAGATTCGCGATCAGGCGCGCCGGACCACCGCGCTGGTAAGCAATTTACTCAGTTTCGCGCGCCAGGCGCCCAGCGATCAGCGGTCCATAGTGAATGTGAATACCATTGTCACCAGCGCCGCGCAGCTTCGCCGGCTCGATCTTCGTGGGAAAAATATTCGCGTCGAATTGCAGACAGGGACGGTACTGCCTGCCGTGCGCGGCGATTCGAACCAGTTGCTGCAGGTGTTTCTGAATATCATCAATAATGCAGTGGACGCGATGCTGGAGATTAACGGAGGGACTCTTACTGTTCGCACGCAGTCAGAAAATGGAAATGTAGTGATCGTCTTCTCCGACACCGGCCCAGGCATCCGCGACCCGCGCCTGGTCTTCGATCCCTTCTACACCACCAAACCCGTAGGCAAGGGTACGGGCTTGGGACTCAGCATCTGCTACGGATTTATCCAGGATCACGGTGGGCAGATCACCTGCTACAACCGTCCTGATGGCGGCGCGACGTTTCGCATCGAGCTTCCAGGGGTCACGGAATTCCTTTCTGCACGGGGGATCAATTCGTCGTCGCGCAGTTCATCCACACGCGACACCTAACGTCGGATTTCTCCCAGCCGAAATTGGCGTGCTTTCGGATATAATTTCCGGCCATGCCGTCTATTCCTTCGCCCGCGCAAAACAATGCTCCACAGGCAACTCCTGCGTTTCAGCCACCGCGTTCGATTGCCATCGAAGGTCCTATTCGAGTTGGCAAGTCCACCCTTGCGCGCATCCTTGCCGACCGCCTGCACGCGCGGCGAATCTTCGATCCGGAAGATAATCCTTTCCTCGCCGACTTCTACAAGGAAAAACCCGGCTCTGCCTTCCGCGCGCAAATGTATTTTTTGTATGAGCGCCATCGCCGCCTCAGCGAAATCGGACAGGCCGACGCCGCGCCGCTGGTCTCCGATTTCCTGTTCGAAAAGGACAAGATTTTTGCTTACATCAATCTGGACAATGAGGAATTGAAGCTCTATGAGCGATATTTCTCGATGTTCGCCGCCACACTGAAGCCGCCTGACCTGGTGATTTATTTGCAGGCCACTCCGGAAGTCCTGCGCGAACGCATCGCCAAAAAGAAGTCGCCCTCAGAAAGGCATATCTCCCACGCCTACCTCGAAGAAGTCGTCCGCGCCTACGAACATTTTTTCTTCCACTACTCGGCCTCAGACCTTCTGGTCATCAACACGTCCGAAATCGATTTCGTGGACCGCAATGCCGACCTGCAACAACTGCTTCGCCGCCTGGAAGAACCTGTCAAGGGCACGCAGTATTTTTTGCCGCTGGGCGAAGGATAATCACTCCAATTTCAAATTGGAATTCCATTCGATTCTGCTATGTCCGCTTGTTTCCAACTTGAAATCCACTATGCTGTAATTCATGGATCGCGCAAGCATCGTAATTATCGGCGGCGGCGTAGTTGGCTGCGCAGTGGCACGCGCCGTCTCGAAGCGCTGGAGCGACGTTTTCCTGGTCGAGCAGATGCCGAAATTCGGTATGGGAGCGAGCACTCGCAATAGCGGTGTCATCCATTCGGGAATTTATTATCCGCCGGGATCGCTCAAGGCGGGATTGTGCGTGGCGGGAAACCGGATGCTGCACGAATTTTGCGCGGCGCACACCGTCCCGCATCGGAATTGCGGCAAGCTGGTGGTCGCGCACGGCGCGCAGGAGGAATCGGCGCTCGAACATCTGGCTGAAAATGGCCGCGCGAACGGCGTCCAAGGATTGCGCATCATTGACCGCGCCAAAGTGCGCGAGCGCGAGCCCTATATCGAAGCAACCGCCGCGCTCGAAGTTCCGTCGACCGGCATCGTCTCAGCAGAAGACCTTGTGAAAACACTGGCGCGCATCGCCACCGAGCAAGGCGCGAGCCTTTTGACGCATGCGCGAGTCATGCGCCTCGATCCGAGCGCCGATTCGATTGCTGTTACGATCGCTCAAGGCGACATGGACGGCCCAGCTGATGCAACCGAGGAAACCATCGAAGCGCTGTGTGTGATCAATTGCGCCGGACTCTATTCCGATGAAGTCGCCGCGATGCTCGGTAACCGCAGCTATCGCATTTATCCCGTGCGCGGCGAATATTGCGACCTGGTGCGCGCAAAATCGTATCTCGTCAACAATCTCGTTTACCCTCTGCCCCACTCCGATGGACTCAGCCTCGGCATGCATCTGACGCGCACCCTGTGGGGCACGGTGCTGGTGGGTCCTACAGCGGACTACATCGCCGAGAAAAACGACTATGAACGCACCCGCCTGCCCGTCGAAGAATTTCTGCGACGTGCAAAGCCGATGCTGCCGGACCTGGAAGCAGCGGACCTGCAGCTGGCCTATTCGGGAATTCGCGCAAAGCTGGTGCCGCCGGGGCACGGAGGCTTCGCCGACTTCGTTATCGCGCGAGACGCCGCCGTCCCCCGCGCAATTCAACTGGTCGGGATCGAATCCCCCGGACTGACTTCGAGCCTCGCAATTGCCGAGCGTGTCGTTTCGCTCGCGGAGGAAGTGCTGGATTGATTTTGGTAGGAATTTCAGTCTGTCCGGTTTTGGTTTGAACGCGAGCAAAAGAAAAACCAAAAGCGGACAGACTGAAGTCTGTCCTACTTCACCAGATCGGATGCGAATACCAGGGTCACGCCCTGACTCTGGACCTCCGGCAACACTTCTGCAAGTACCTGCAGCGTGTCCGGATGGGGATGGCCGATCGCCAGCGCGGAACCTTTCTCGCGGGCGTCGCGAATCGCCAGTTCGAATTGCTTACGGATGGCTGCGGGCGACTGGTCATCGTCGAGAAAAACATTTCGCGAAGTCGCGGGCACTCCGGCGGAGTGGGCTGCGGTTTCTGCAACCGTCGCCGCCGTGGTGCGGCTATCCACAAAAAATAAATTGCGCTCGCGCAGCAGCGGCATCAACTCGTTCATCAGCGTCGCGTCGGAAGTGCTGAGCGAGCCCTCATGATTGTTCACGCCTGCGGCGTAGGGCACGGTGTCCAGCATCGCCGCGAGCGTCGTCTCTACGGCGCTGGAAGACATTCCCGGGCGCAATTCAATCGGCTCATCCAGTTGCCCGCCGGTGGAAGCCATCGGCAGATGGAGCAGGACCTGATACCCGCGCCGGTGCGCCTCTTCGGCGATCTCACCTGAGTTCGACAGATGCGGCATGACGGACAAGGTCAGCGGATACGAGAGACGAAACAGCTGATCGGCCTGGGTGCGGTCATTCCCAAGATCGTCGATGACCACCACCAAGCGTGGCCTGTGCGACAGGCTCTTGGGGCGGGCGGTCGACGCAAGCGGCGTGATCAGATGGATCGTCTGCGTGCGGCGGCCCTCAAGAAAATAATCGAAGCGTTCCATGCCGGACGCCCCGGGCCGCGCCACCCGCTTCATTTTGTGAAATTCGGCAACGCGAGCCAGTTCCTTCTCGATTGCATCCTGCGCTGAGCGGTCCGGAGCGCTGGAAGAATTCAGGGGCAGCGTAATGTAGATATGATCGGCTTCAGGCGTCTGCGGCTTTCCCACCTGGCGCGGGGCGTATTCCGGACGCATCCCGACTTCCGCGTGTTCCCCGGTCGCGTTTCGCGCGGCAAACACAAACTCGCGAGTGATGTCGCGGATTTCAGCACTTGTGGGTGGAGGGGCCTTCTTATTGCAGCCGGTCGCAAGGATCAACGCCAGGCAACAAATGAATACATATAAAAACGGAGGATGGGAAATATGCGCCGTGCGCCGTCGGAAGCAATTCGATCCCAGCTTCACACGTCAGGCAGCCTTGGTGGCCCCGCCGCTCTTTAGCAGTTCCAAAGCCTTGTTGTAAACCGGATCGTCGGACGTTGGCATTTGTGTGGGTCCGAGCGGCGGCGGTTCTTCGGCATCGGGAGCCTCAGACGGATCCTGGGACTTTGGATGAACTTCGACAGTCGGCGCAACGCCTTCGTCCACGATGTTCTTGCCTTCCGGAGTAGCATAAAGCGCAACTGTAAGGATCACCGCTCCGCCATCTTCCAGCGGAATGACCTTCTGCTCGGAGGCCAACCCAAACGTTCGCTCGCCCAGAACATCGCCGCGCTTGTTACCTTTGATGGCCGCAGCCAGAACTTCCGCAGCCCCGGACGTGCTTGGCGAAATCAATACTTCCACCGGGGCGCGCCATACAACTTTGTCGGGCTCAGCCGAGAATTCCTTGCGGGCAATGGTTTGTCCTTCCAGAGATGTGATCTTCCCGGAAGAAAGGAACAACTGGGCCGCGGCAATCGCATCCGGCACTTGTCCTCGGGTGCAATCGCGAAGATCGAGCACCAGATTGTGGATGCCCTGCTTGTCAAACTGCTGGAGCTTATCGTGCAGCTCCATCACATCAAGACTCTCGATGGCCGGGAGGCGAATGTAAGCGACATCGTCACCAACCTTATCGGCGACCACATGCTGAGGACCAATGACGGCACGATTGATGCTGATTTCCTGGGGTTCCGTCTTACCGCGTCGAATGATGGCAACCTTCACCGGTGTTCCAGGGGCTCCCTGCAAAAGCATCGTGGCCTGTCCGACCGACATGTCGCGCGTGTTGAATCCGCCAATCGCTTCCAGGATTTCTCCATCGCGCAAGCTGGCCTTTTCGGCCGGGCCATCCGGCAGAACCGAAACAATGACGATATAGCCGAAGCGCTTGGAGATCGTCATCCCGGCTTCGCCATGCTGGGCATTCTTCATCCGGTCCCGGTAGTCCGCATATTCCCTCGCGCTCAGATAGCCGGATTGTGGGTCAAGGGATTCCAGCAGGCCATGCAGCGCGCCCGCCGTCACCAGATTCATGTTCGGTTCGTCAACGTAGTCTTCCTGAATGTGTTGTAAGACTTCTCCAAACACACTCAGTGAGCGGTAGGACTTGTCATCATTTGTCTTGCCGAGAACGTATCCCAAACCGACGTACAGAAATATGACGACAGATAGAGTGACGACACAAATTCGCGCGAGGCGGCTCATCGTTTTGGGCCTCTAATCTATAAAGCTGCCTCAAAAGTATAGCATGACTGACTGTTCGTCGAAGGGGATTCTATAAGAGTTGCCTACGGAGGCTAACCTTTATCTTCGGTCAGCTGTGGGGGGCGGGTTGCCACCTGTAAGATTATCAATCAGCGTGAGATACGTGCGCGAAATGCGGTCCTGCCAGCAAAGGTGGTCTTCATCCCATAGCGCCCACAGGAATCCCAGGAAAAAGGTCCCCGCGGAAAGCACGTAGCCCAAGCTCCGCCAAGCCATCTGCCTGAACGTAGGTACACTCCCATCGAGACTAACAGCGCGCAACCCGCGAACCATCATACCTGGCGTGGAGCCCCCAAACACCGTGAATAATGCGAAATATTGGGTGTAAAACAGGGCCAGCGTGGCCACCGTGACAATAACATCTATCTTGTTGAATCCGATCTGACCGCCCAGAGCGCGGAACAGTGCGACCATCCCCCCGTAAGTAAATAGAAGCAACGCTAAATCCAGAAATCCGGCCCTGGCGCGCTCATGGATCGGCGCAATCGGAAAAGGCACCTGCAGCGCAGCTTCCGAGCTATGGCGGAAAGTCGCCGTGCGCTGAATCTCCGGCATAGCCGATGGCGACTGGTGCTTCGGAATCGAGATCTCGAAACGCTCGACCCTCTGTTTCCGAGGAACTGTGGGAAGATTGGATGCGCTAGGTTCCACAAGCACAGGCGCGGCATCGGAAGCCTGGTCCGGCACGGAGATAGGCTCAAATGGTAACGCTGGCTGTGTGCTGTCAGCTTGGCCGCCCTTGCGTTTAGCCCGGTAGGAAGATAGACGGTCAGACACCTCTCGACGCCATTCGGGCTGGACGGCAAGATTGCCCTCCGTTAGTGTGTTGGCACGCCGCGATTCTGCTCTTCCCCGCCCGATACCTCCCAAGGGAGCGTCACAAAATTGACAAATATCAGCGGGGTCGCCATTTACGGCGCCGCATTGCTGGCAAGTTTTTATCACCGATCCGTTTTGCGCTGCGGACGTCTCGCCGAACGAGATCCGGGAGTCGCCCTTATCATAACAACGTCTTGTCGCTCGGACCAAGAATCGTTCGAATTGACGCGAAATGGATACCCCGGTCAAAACAAGTGGCGTAGGCTTCAGCCTGCGTGGATTTGGTTTTGTTCTTTGTTCGATGCCTAATCCTGGTTTTTCCTCCCTGCTTAAGAAACCAAAACCGCGAAGGCTGAAGCCTACGCCACTGCCGCCGTTGTAAGCATCAATAGGGAATGCTAGGCTAACGAGCTATTTTCATAACGTGGATTTTGGTTGTCAGTTTCTGAAAATTGCCGATCCTTGGATTCGTGCAGTGTGCGGGACTCACCTGAACTATGACTGGATTTCACAAAATAACCGGGACCGTCTCCCGACGGATTCTCTGCGTACTGCTGGCAAGTATTGCGTTGGCGCCGGGTGTTGCTGCACAGCGCGTGGCTTTACCAACGGGAGAAGCCACAGTGCGCCTGGAAGCCGAACAGCAGCGCAAGGAAGGCGATTTATTTATCGCCGATGGCCATGTGGATATCCATTATCGAAACTTTCGTTTGCGTTCCGACCACGTGCAGTACAACTCGAAAACTTACGAGGCCATTGCGCAAGGCCATGTGCAATTCGACGCGGACACGCAACACCTGGCCGCGGATTCCGCCGATTTCAACGTGAAGAGCGGAGAAGGCCGGCTAGAGCACGTGCGCGGCGAAGTGAAAGCGGTACATCGTCCGAACGCATCCGTCCTGGTCTCGCCCAACCCGTTGGTTTTTGAAGCTCGGGAAGTAAGGCGGCTGGACGACAGCACGTATTTCATCGAACATGCGTGGCTCACCGTATGTGAACCGGACAAGCCGAGCTGGAAATTTTTCTCCTCGCACGCAACGCTGCATGTCAACCGGTCGGTTGCGATGGTCAACGCCAATTTTCACCTGTTTCGAATTCCAATCCTTTACATGCCGTACGCCACAGCGCCAGCCGGCAACAAACTCCGCCAATCGGGTTTCCTGCTGCCCGAAGTTAGCGACACGTCCTTGAAAGGTTTTGTTTTAGGCGACGCATATTACTGGGTGCCCAGGGATTGGACGGACCTGACTCTGGGCGGAGAATATCTGAGCAAACGCGGCTGGCAGCAAAACTTCGATTTTCGCGCGAAGCCCTGGGAAAATGTCAGTGTTTCCGCAAAATACTTTGGCGTGATCGACCGTGGATTGCCGCAAACAACGGGGCCGCCGGTGAAACAAGGCGGCCACTCGGCGCAATTAGAGTTCAGCGCCCTTTTGAAAGGCGGGTGGCGCGCCGTCGCGGACCTGAACCAACTGACGTCCCTGACCTTTCAACTGGCATTCGCGCCCACCTTCGGAGAAGCCGTAAATTCCGAAGTGCGCAACACCGCGTTTTTGACGAAGAATTTCCGCCGGTTCAATATCGGCTTTTCTTCCGAGAGTTATAAGGACTTCATAAACGCCCAGCCGCAGGTTACCGTGAACCTGCGCAGCGCGCCGCAGACTCGAATCAGCTCGGTCGATCAGGCGCCGTGGAAAAGCCTGCCGGTTTATTTCGGAGTGGACGCGTTTGCGGGCGCGGTCCACCGCAGCGACGAGAATTTGTCGCCGCCGGCCCCGGTCACCGGTGTGCAAACCGTCGTCCCGGGAATCTCGACGGGCGCCGCCGTGGAGCGCTCGGAATTCGCGCCGCGCGTCGTCGTCCCGCTGCACTGGGGCCCTTGGCTCGGCGTCACGACCAGCTACACGGTGCGCACCACCAGCTACGGATCACAATTGGTCTCCGGCGCCGTGGTCAATCAACCGCTGGGCCGCACAACCGGCGAGTTGAGCATCGATCTGCGTCCTCCATCGATGGAACGCGTTTGGGGATCCACCGAAAGTAAGTGGAAGCACACGATCGATCCGGAAATTACCTACAACTATGTGCGCGGCGTCAACCAGTTCGACCGCTTCATCCGCTTCGATGAAGACGAGACGCTGACGGACACAAATGAAATCATGTATTCGATCACACAGCGGTTTTTCCATCGGTCCGGCGAAGGCCAGGCCAACGAGCTAATCAGCTGGAAGGTCGCGCAGAAATATTATTTCGATCCCACATTCAATGGCGCTCTGGTTCCCGGAACCCGGAACGTCTTCCAGGCCCTCGATTCGATTACACCATTCGCGTTTGCCGACGAGCCGCGCCACTTTTCTCCCATCGATAGCGACCTGCGCGTAACTCCCGGCGGGGACTACGACGCGGAAATTCGGCTGGATTACGATACGGTGCGCCACAAAATTACGACGGCGGGCACCCTGCTGAAAATTCGCCCGTATCAGAATTTCAACTTCACCATCGCGCATTTTTCCATCGACAACTCCACGGATCTGCAGCCCCTGGCAAATCAGATTCGCGCGCAGGTGGGATATGGGGACATCAATCGGCGCGGATGGAATACCGTGTTCGGTTTCAGTTACGATGTCCGGCAGCAGGTCCTGCAAAACCAGCTCGTCCAGGTCAGCTATAACGGTTCCTGTTGCGGAATCGCACTCGAGTACCGCCGCCTCGCTCTCGGTACGGTGCGTACGGAAAACCAGTTCCGCGTGGCTCTGATTATCGCCAACATCGGAACGTTTGGGAATTTGCGGCGGCAGGAAAAGATTTTCTAACGCCTTGGCGGTCCGCGGGCGATAAACGATGAACGCAGAAGACCTTCTCGCATTTTCCACGATCGAAGAACTGTCCGCTTTGCTCGCGAAGCGAAAAGTCTCTCCCCTTGAATTAACCGAACTATTTCTCCGCCGGATCGAGCGGTACAATCCGCGACTGAACGCCTACCTGACCGTTACACCCGAAGGTTCGCTCGCCGCCGCACGCAAAGCGGAAAATGCCACTCATCGCCGGTCGAGTGCGCGGCATCCCCCGCTATTCGGAATCCCCATAGCGATCAAGGACAACATCTGGACGCGCGGCATTCGCACTACGGCGGGATCGAAAATATTGCGCGATTTTGTTCCCGCCGAAGACGCCACCGTTGTGCGAAAGCTTTTGCGCGCAGGCGCAATCCTGCTTGGAAAGACAAATCTGCATGAGTTCGCTTACGGAATTACCAACGCCAATCCACACTATGGCCCGGTTCGCAATCCCTGGGCGCTCGACCGCATATCCGGCGGTTCCAGCGGCGGCTCCGCCGCTGCGATTGCGGCGGGACTTTGCGTAGCATCGGTTGGCACCGATACCGGAGGCTCGCTTCGCATCCCTGCAGCCATGTGCGGAATTGTGGGGCTGAAGCCAACCTTCGGCCTGGTCAGCAAATTTGGCACTGTGCCCCTGGCTCCGATTTTCGACCACGTCGGCCCGCTGGCACGCAGCGTTACGGACGCGGCGATCCTGCTAGGCTTGCTGGCCGGGCACGATCCGTTGGACGCTTCGTCTTCAGCCCGGCGTGTTGAGAATTACAAAGCCGCTCTCCGCACGCCTCTACGCAAATTTCGTCTGGGCCGCCCGCACGAACATTTTTGGGAACACCTGGACGTCGATGTACGCCGCCTGATTGAGGCGGCGATCCGCGACCTCGAAAAACAAGGTGCTACGATCCGTGAAATTTCTCTCCCCCATTTGGGCGAATCGATCGAAGCCGCCACAAATATTTCTTTGGCCCAATCGCGCCGCTGCCATGAAGCGGCGGGGTACTATCCCTCAAACGCCGGCGAATACAGCGAAGAGGTCCGCAAGCGGCTGGAGGCGGCCGGCAACGTGCTCGCCATCCAATATCTGGCGGCGCTCGAAGTCCAGTCCCGCGTGTCCGCGGAATTCGAAGCCGCCTTTCGGGACGTGGATGCGATTGTGGCCCCTACTGTCCCCATTCCGGCCCCGCCCATTGGAGCAGAAACTGTCGATGCAGACGGCCGCCAATTGAATGTACGGGCTGAACTGGTTGGCATGAATCGTCCGGCAAATTTCACCGGCCATCCGGCGATTTCAGTTCCCTGCGGATTTACACGAGACAAATTGCCTCTCGGCCTGCAATTAATCGGGCGCAAGTTCGACGAATCCACCCTTTTGCGGATCGCTTTTGCGTATGAACGCACTCATGATTGGAGCAACCGCCATCCCCATCTGGATTAAGCAGGCAAACTTTATTGATCTGATCAGACCGAGAAAAGCGAAGGAGCAGGGTGGGGTTCTTGTTCAAAACATTGAGCCCCCCAACACTCCCCCGCCGTCTAAGTGTTGGGAATGATGTAAACTTAGCAAGGCGCATTGCCGGAGCAAATTAACCTGATGCAAGTTTCGATCGTTTACGCTTTTCTCGCGGGGATTATCTCGTTCCTGTCCCCCTGCGTGCTTCCTTTGGTTCCCGGCTACGTGTCCATGCTATCGGGAATCGGCGTCGAGCAACTCAAAGCCGGCCAGCCCGCGCGTAATAGCCTGTTCGCCTCGTCAATCGCGTTTGTTTCGGGATTCTCAGTGGTCTTCATCAGTTTTGGCGCGGCGGCAAGCGCCGTAGGTCAATTCCTGCTGCAACATAAAGCCCTAATGGGCCCGGTGGCCGGAGCGATGATCGTCTTGTTTGGATTGCACCTGGTCGGCTGGTTGATCAAAGTCCCTGTGAATACGGGCCTCATCGTTGGCGGCGTCCTGGCGTTCGGGGCTGGGGTTCTCTGGCACCGTTCGGGCGCGGAAGCCAGCGGCCCCCTGGGATTGTTTGGGTCCGTGCAATTGTTTTCGGTCGCGCTCATTTTTCTGGCTGGCCCGTCGATGACGCGGTGGCTGAACCGCGATATCCGCTTCCACAATCTCGGATCGCAGTCGGAGGAAAGTGCCAAGTCCGGCGGCGCGCTTTCGGGCGTCACCAGCGGCTTCCTGCTGGGCTTTGCGTTCGCCTTTGGATGGACGCCCTGTATCGGCCCGATTCTTGCCGCCGTCCTGGCGCTCGCCGCGAATGCGGAAACGATCTCGCGCGGCATTTTTCTTCTCGCTGTTTATTCCGCAGGACTGGCAGTTCCCTTCCTGCTGACCGCTATCGGCATCAATAGATTTTTGCGTTTTTACCAGCGTTTCCGCCGTCACCTTCACACTGTGGAAGTCTTGAGCGGCGTATTGTTGCTCTTTGTCGGAGGGCTGATTTTCATGAACCGGCTGACCTGGCTGTCGGCTAAACTAAGTTTTCTGAATAAGTTTGCTCTTTAACGGGTCCGGGCTCTACCTGGAGCCCGGTGGGAGAAGGAGTGTTTGATGAAGAAAGGCGTACTTGTCGCGATCGGAGTGGTTGCGCTGCTGGTGATCATGGTGTGGGCCGACCGGAAATTCCCTCCTGCCGGAAGAAAGGCGCCGACTGCAACCAGCACGTCTGATGACGCTGAGATGCAGGCCATTGTCATCAAGGACCTGAACGATAAGGACGTTTCCCTCGCGAAATACAAAGGGCAGGTAGTCTTGCTGAATTTCTGGGCCACTTGGTGCGATCCTTGCCGGCAGGAAATTCCATGGCTGATTGAATTTCAGCAAAAGTACAGCCCGCGCGGCTTCACAATCCTGGGCGTTTCGATGGACGAAGAAGGCAAGAAAGCCATCAATCCCTATCTCAACAAGGAACGGTTCGATGTGAACGGCCAGAAAGAGGCCATGAACTATCCGATCCTGCTCGGCAACGACACCATCGCGGAAAAGTTCGGCGGAGTCATGGGCATGCCCACCAGCATGCTCTTCGACCGCAACGGCAAGAAGGTCAGGACCATCGTTGGGCTGATTAAACGCGATGATATCGCGAAGGCTATTGAGGGTTTGCTTTAGCGTAGATTTTTTCGATTTTCAGGACCGCTTGAGGTGATTTTCTCTATCTCTGGATTTACAAGAGTTGGTTCAGTGTTTCAACGGATAAGCCAGCATCGCGCAGAATACTTTTTAGAACCTTTGGGTGAAGTATCTTCGAGGCGTGAAAAGGAACGGTGACTCGCTTGTCCGCTGCGCTCTTGTAAATCATGTGGCTTCCACTTTGTCTCGCGAGAAAAAATCCAGCCTTCTCCAGCACAGCAACGATCTGGCGGGCAGTCACGCGAGGAAGCTTGGGCATTAGACAGCAACTTCAACTGTAGATAGGCTAACGGTTGTATGTTCGGGAATTTCCTCACCGCCCGCTAAACGATCTTCGATGTGCAAGCGGATTGCGTCTTTTATGTTGGCGACAGCCTCTTCGTAAGTGTCTCCCTGACTGTAGCAACCTTGTAACGCAGGGCACGAAACGAAGTAGCCATCGGAATCGGCTTCTAGAATGATGGGAAGAGTGAGATGCTTCATGCTTGAATTATAGTCTCACTCCCTGATTCCTGCCACTGTCGATCCTGGAACCGAAGGGAGGCGGAGACAGCCCCGTTACCTCATGAAACCGCGAATCCATCTCCGCGAGCCCTTCTTCGTAGCCCTGGAAACGCTGCGCACGCATAAATTGCGTTCGTTCCTGATGCTGCTGGGAATCGTGCTTTCGGTTTCCACGCTGATCATGGTGGTCGCGCTGATCTCCGGGGTAAACCTCTACGTCGCCGACCGCGTCGCAAACCTCGGGTCGAACGTTTTTCTGGTCCTGCGATTCCCCATCATCCCGGACACCACCGAATACGTGAAGGCCACTCGCCGTAACAAGCCCCTCACGTGGGACGACTATCTCTACCTGCGCGACAATTTAAAACAGGCCCTCCGCGTCGGCGCCCAGGCGAACGGCCTGGGACGCGCGAAGGCCAACGGGCAGACCGTGGAAGACACGACGATCTACGGCGTCACCGCAAATATCGGTGAGATGAAAACCGAACAGCCCGACGAGGGCCGTTACATCACCGATACCGACAACGAACAGCGCTCGATGGTCGCGCTGATCGGCGCGGACATCGTGGACAAGCTCTTCCCGGGACGTGATCCCATCGGAAAGGAAATCGATATCGACGGGCGTCCCTATGAAGTAGTCGGCGTGGGAAAACCCATTGGAACGGTGTTGGGACAATCGCAGGACAATTTCGTGTACATCCCAATCCAGACGTATTTGAAATTTTACGCCACCAGCAACACGAGCCTGGGAATCAACGTGCAAACCCGGGGCGGCGAGTGGATGTCTCGCTCGCAGGAAGAAGCAGAGATGTTAATGCGCGCGCGCCGCCACTTGAAGCCAAATGACACCGACAATTTCGGCGTAATGGATGCCGGGTCGCTGGTGGATTTATTCAAGCGGATTACCGGCGCGCTGGCGGCATCGATGATCGGCATCGTCGCGGTATTCCTGGTGATCGGCGGAGTGGTGATTATGAACGTGATGCTGGCAACGGTGACCGAGCGCACGCACGAAATCGGCTTGCGCAAATCACTGGGCGCGCGGCGCGGCGACATCCTGCTGCAATTTCTGACCGAAACCGCCGTGATGTCCACCATCGGAGGAATACTCGGCGTCGCCGTAGCCTACGTCTTCGCCAAAGTCGTCGCGGACAACACTCCGGTACCGATGCATGTGCAGCTTTCCTCGGTCCTCATCGCCTTGACGGTTTCGACGGCCGTGGGCGTATTTTTCGGCATCTATCCGGCAAGCAAGGCCGCGAACCTCAATCCGATTGAAGCGATGCGGCAGGAGCTCTAAGAGGAAACGGAAAACGCATGCGAATGCCGCTCGGCGAAAACGCGAAGATGGCGCTGGACACTCTGCGCGAAAATAAGGTGCGGTCGTTCTTGACCGTGCTGGGCGTGGTCATCGGCATCACCGCGCTTATCACCGTCGCTTCGATCCTGGTCGGCTTTTACGCCGACGTTACCTCGTACCTGGAAGATTACGGCCCGAATACGATCTGGGTTTTCAAAGTCGCCCCGGGCGTCAGCACCGGACGCCTGACCGCCGAGGAACGCAATCGTAAGCCTTTGACGTTCGAAGACGGGCTGGCGATCCGCGACCAATGTCCCGAGGTAACGCACGTCGCGATTAATATTTTCAAGCGCGTATATGATTACACCCACTTGGCGATCATCACCGCGCGTTACAAAGACAAGGAAGTCTCCGGCCTGGACTACTCGGGTGCGACCGAAGAGTACGAAGAGGTTTACAACGCACATCCTTATACCGGACGCTTTTTTACCGAGGCGGAGGACCTCCACCGCTCCGATGTGGCCGTAATTGGCTACGATCTGGGAAAAACATTTTTTGAAGGCCAGGACCCGCTCGACAAAATCATTTACGTCGAGGGATTTCCTTACCGCGTCATTGGAGTTCTCCAACACCGCAAGGGGCAGCTTGTCCAGAATCCGCGCATCGAAAATCAGGTGCTCGTGCCCTATCGCACCTATCGAAAGCACCATCCACTCGATGACGACGTTTTTGTTGGCGCTGTGGCGGCCCCTGGGCGCATGGCCGAAGCCCAGGATGAAATTCGCGCGGTATTGCGCCACCGTCGCCGCCTCCCCTATTCCGCCCCGGATAATTTCGGCCTGTCAACCGCCGCGGAAGTGGCCAATCAGGTGAAGGAAATCACCAGTTCCGTCGCGCTGCTGACCGCTGTCGTCAGCTCGATCGGATTGCTGGTAGGCGGAGTCGGCGTGATGAACATCATGTTGATGTCCGTCACGCAGCGCACGCGCGAGATCGGCGTCCGCAAAGCCATTGGCGCACGCCGCAGCGATGTGATCCGGCAGTTCCTGACCGAAGCCGTCGTTCTCACCGGCTCGGGCGGAGTGATCGGCGTCCTGCTGGGCAGTGGTATCAGTGTGCTCATCCATATCCTTTGGCCGATTCTCCCTTCCTCAATACCAGCTTGGGCCGTCTTTCTGGCTGTGGGAGTTTCAATGAGCGTTGGCCTTTTCTTCGGCATGTATCCGGCAATCAAGGCCGCACGACTCGATCCGGTTGAGGCGCTACGGTATGAGTGAGAGGGCCGCTTCGTGAGAAAAGCCAAGCGACAGATCATTGCAATGGGCGGAGGCGGGTTTACGGCTGATCCCGAGAACCCACGCTTGGAGCTGTACGCCCTCTCGCAAACGCGCAAATCGAATCCGTCAGTTTGTTTTCTCCCCACAGCGACCGGCGACGCGGCCACGTACATCGTCAAGTTCTACGCTGCGTTCGTGAAGCTCCGGTGCCGCCCGACGCATGTTTCCCTCTTCGAGCGCACCCCGAAATTGAGAGAAATCCTGCTGGCACAAAACGTGATTTATGTTGGCGGCGGGAATACCAAGAGCATGCTCGCCGTGTGGCGTGAGTGGAAGCTGCCGGAAATTCTTCGCCAGGCATGGAATTCAGGGATCATCCTCACGGGAATCAGCGCGGGAGCAATTTGCTGGTTCGAAACAGGAATTACCGACTCATGGGCTGGACATCTGGCTCCTTTACCTTGTCTTGGTTGGCTGCCAGGAGCATGCTGTCCGCACTATGACGGCGAAGCAGAGCGTCGTCCGGCAGTACATCGGTTTGTGGCGAAAGGGCTGGTTCCGGAGGTGCTGGCGCTGGATGATGGTTCCGCCGCCCACTTCGTGGGGCGTAAACTGAAACGAGTGGTATGTTCGCGGCCCAAAGCCAACGCGTATCGTGTGCGGCGGGAAGGACGATCTTTCGTTGAAAATCCAATACCGGCAACACGTTTAAAATAATCGATTCTCGCCCTTTCACCCTTTTCGAAATCCACTTCGCCGTTTTACGGCCTATCCTTGCCCGTTCAGCCGCTTCGCGTTAATCTGTTCCTTCTATGGATGACAAAGAATTTCAGAAACGCTGCGATGATGCATTCGACGCCTTGCGCCGCCGGTTGGAAGAAGCGGGCGACATTCACGGCTTCGAAGTCGAGGGCGGAAGCGGAAAGCTGGAAGTACTGTTCGAAGACCCTGAGGACACTAAGTTCGTCATCAGCCCAAATTCTCCAGTGAGGCAAATCTGGATTTCTGCGCTGACTACCAGTTTCAAGCTGTCCTGGTCGGATGCGGCGGGAACTTTTGTGCTGGAAAAGACTGGTGAGACGCTCCACCAGCTCATGGGCCGCATCCTGACCGAGCAACTCGGCAACCCGGTGAGCGTCTAACAGGTATGCACCATTCCTTCAAGCGCTTCGCACTGATCGCCTTGGTTGCCCTCGCCGCAACCGCCGTCGCACAAAATAATCCCTATCCCGCTGCCGCCAGCGTGCTGCAGCCACAGGCCTATGTTTCGCTGCAGCCTGTGCCGCGCGGGCGTGCGTTCGACATTGCCGTGGTCGCGAAAGTTTCTCCCGGCTTCCACATCAACGCGCATGAGCCTTCAGAAGATTATCTGATCCCGACAAAAATCACGGTGGAACTTCCCGCGGGAATTTCTCTGGTGGAAACCACCTATCCGCGCGGCGTGATGCGCAAGTTTCAATTTGCGAAGACGCCTCTGCGCGTTTACGAAACTTCGTTCACGGTGAGGATGAAACTGCGTGCGGGGTCCGGCGCGCCTCTCGGCCACCAAAAAATAGCGATGACAATCGGCTACCAGGCCTGCAATCAGGACGCCTGCCTGCCGCCAACGAAGCTTCCAGTAACTGCGGAACTCGAGATCGCCGCAGTAGATACCCCTGCCAAATCAGCGAATGAAAACATATTTTCGCCGGCTCCGCCTTTGAAATTCGTGCACTAGTGGCTTAGGCTTTTTATCCTGAGCTTCGCGAAGGACAGCCTGTGTGGTCTTGAGTTTGTTGCGATTCCTGGAATAAAACCAAAACCGCACAGGTTGAAACCTGTGCTACTGGGAGCTCAGCGCCCCGGATTGGGCGCTACAAATTCCGTAACGCGCGTCAGCGTTGTGTCAGCGACATAAAAATTCCCATGACCATCTTCCCCCATGTAGCTGGTTTCCACAAACTGGCCCGGCCCCTTTCCCGGCGCTCCCCCCACGGTGCCGTGGATTTGTCCGTCCCAGTCGAGTTTCACGATCTGTCCGTCACGCCCGGTGGCCATCCATAGCTGCCTGTTCCGATCGACGTAGAGCGCGCAGGTGAGATTGTCCGTCTGAATTGTTTTGACGAATTTTCCATTCGCGTCATACACCACGAGGCGATATTCTTCGCGGTCGGCGATATACACATTGCCATTGTTAGGATTCACGGCAATGCCGTGGACCATGCCGAATTTCCCCGGCCCGGAAGCGTTGCCATACCACTGGTTGAGGAACTTGCCGTCCTTATCGAGATGCAGCACGCGTGCCGCGCCGTCATTGGGGCTCTCATCGCCGTGCCCCATGCCGATATAAATATCCCCCTTCACGCCGAACGCGACCATCAGCGGCTGCCACAGAAATCTTTGTCCCTTCGCTTCGTTCCAGTCGCCGCGTTGTCCCGGCACGCCCAGGGTCATCAGGACTTTCCCCTCGGGACTGAGTTTCATCACCGTGTCGCCAAACTGATCGCAGATCCAGATGTTGTCGTCTGCATCCACAATCATGCCGTGGGGCTTTCCGGCAATATCCGCGCCGAAAGAATTGACGAGCTTGTGATTCGCGTCCCACTCAAAAATCATCGGCTTTCCCGGATCGTTGCGCACGAAGGCGTACACGTGATCTTTCGAATTCATGGCCACGGCGGAGACGCCGCCCGTTGTTTCCTCGGGAAATTTCAATGGGTAAGCGAAGGTGTAGCCCAGATCGGGTTTATACACCGCATGATTGATATTCCCCCGCCCGATTCCCCACGCACAGACTGGTGAGCCGTAGCACACCACGCCCCAGCCGATTTGCCCGCCGACCTGCCTGGCGACTCCATTGACCAGCTTGGCCCCGCTGCCGCGAAGCCGCGCGTCACCGGTGAGCACCGGCCCCGATTTGGGCTGCGTATCGGGCACATATTCATACGGCACGCCGCAAAACTTGCTGAGGCTGCAATCCCTGCCCGGCCCGAGTGGCCGTTCCCGTGGAGGCTCCTCCGTTTGCGCGAATGCCAGCGTCGCAGTAAAGGCCAGGCCCAATGTGGCCGCGACGATTCCAGCAAGAATACGTTTGGTCATTGCAACCTCCCGTTTTTCCTCGGCGATCGAAGTCTGAAAATCAAATTGTGTGAGTGGCCCGGCAGACCGGCGCGCGTTGCAAATCCCCGGCGTCAGGATACGGCAAACGATTCAGCGGCCCGGCGCAAACGGCTCACCACCGGTTCCTGCCCGATCGCCAGCATCGAATCGAACAGCGGCGGCGCGACGGCTTGTCCAACAATCGCCACACGCGTCGCGTTGATCAGCAAACCTGCTTTGACGCCCTCGGCTGCGGCCAGCTCGCGCAACACGTGATCGCACGCATCGTGATTCCAATCGGCGAGACCAGCCAGTCCATCGGCTAATTTCCCTAGCATCGCGCCCAGCCGATCGTCCTTCCAGAACTTCTCGCGCGCCTGCTGATCAATTTCAAACGTGTCACTGAAGAACGCGCGCGCCCACGTCGAAAAATCCGGCAACAGACGCGTGCGTGGCCGCAGCAAATCCACTGTTTTGCAGAACCACCCATGCTTTTCGCCCGCCCACTCCGGCTTCCACAGTTGTGAACGTTCCAGTTCCGCCTGAACAAACGGCGCCAATTCCTCAATCGGCAGCTTCTGCAAATACTCGGTGTTGAAAAATTCCAGTTTCGCGCGATCGAATACGCCGTTGGTGCGGCTTACTCCTTCAAGCGAGAACCGTTCGATGATTTCAGCCGTGCGCATGTATTGCGCATCTGCGCCGGACGACCACCCGAGCAGCGCAAGAAAATTCCGAAACGCTTCCGGCAGGAATCCTTCATCGCGATAAGACCCGACGCTGGTGGCCCCGTGGCGCTTCGAAAGCCGCGTGCGGTCCGCGCCCAGAATCAGCGGCACGTGCGCAAAGATCGGCGGCGTTGCTCCCAGCGCGCGATACAGCAGCGCCTGCTTCGGCGTGTTAGAAATGTGATCGGAGCCGCGAATTACGTGCGTGATGCGCATGTCGATGTCGTCCACAACGACGCTCAATTGGTACGTGGGCGCGCCGTGCTTCTGGCCTTCCTTGGGCGAACGCAACAATACAAAATCCTCGATTTCTTCGTTGGACACTTCGCGGGGACCGAACACTGCGTCCTCAAATTTCGTCGTCGTCCCAAGCGGTACGCGGAATCGAATCGCCGCGTTCGCCGCACTCAATCCGGGTTTGCCATCGCGACACCCGCAACGCGTGACGCGTCGGGGACCCTGCTCTTTTCTCTCATCGTCCGTTTCATCGACGGCGTCGCCGCCCGCATATTTTTCCGCCGGACAATCGCAGAAATAAGCCGCGCCCGAAGCCGCCAGCTTTTCCGCCGCGGCACGGTGTAAATCCAGCCGCTGCGACTGGAAATACGGCCCCTCATCCCAATCCACGCCCAGCCATCGCAGTCCATCCAGAATTCCTTCGACCAGTTCCGGGCGGTTCCGTTCGACGTCCGTGTCCTCCACCCGCAAGATCATCGTCCCGCCCTGCCGTCGCGCAAACAGCCAGTTGAACAGCGCGGTGCGCGCTCCGCCCACATGCAAATACCCTGTCGGCGAGGGCGCAAATCGCAAGCGAATCCCGCCTGCGGAATTTCCCAACGCATTCGAATTAGTAGCCATCCGTCTAGTCGATTTCTCCTCGAGTAAGGTACTTCATCTTAGCCGAACCCGATAATGGAAGGCGAGCGATTGGAGCGATTTAATTCGAATCCCGTAAAGACCCACTGGCGGGACTTACAGTCAATCTTTTCTGTCATTTGGCATGTGTCCGAAACCTAACGTGCCTTGTTTCTTGTCTGGTACCCCCGTACCCTTGACCGGCTGAAAAACCGTCCCTTATAGTCGGAAAAGAGTGAAAAAATTATCGGGACAGGTGTCTTTCACGAAGTGGATCACCTACCGAAGGATGGATGGCCCAGCCGTCCTGATGCAGAGCTGTTCAAATGTTTTCGCATTGCGCATTTTCTTGACCTCTGCAAAGGGAGCAGCGAATTTCTCGCGCGGTGGTGTGGCTAACCCAATGGTGTATTTGAATTAATGACATCTGACAGCATCATCGCCATCACTCTGCTGACGGCTTCGGCGTTGACGTCAGTCTTCTTCGCCTACATGCACAGCCTGCGGCGACAGGCCTACCTGATCCTTTGGAGCGCGGGCTGGTGCCTGCTGGCGTTGCATTATTTGAGCCCCGCGCTGGCGCCTTGGGTGCCGACCGCTCCATGGCAATCGGCTCTGAATGAGTGGTTGCTGGCAGCGGCGGCGCTGCTTTTTTTCAGCACATCGCAAGTGTACACGGAATCCAAACCATGGGTTCGCCCTTGTATTGCGGCCGGCACAATCTTCGTGCTTTGGACAGTTGCCTTTTACCTGCATCGGACAAACATCTCTCCACAATTCGGAATTGCTGTGATTCTTTTTGGCGTTGCGTTTGTGTTCTATCAGGAGAGCCGGCGACAGGAAACATTCGCCGACTTGCTGCTCGCAATTTCGTTTCTGACGTGGGGTGGGATCGTGACTGGCGAGCTCCTGCTTGCATCCCGGGCCGCCGATTCGCTGCGCGCGCTGGAACTTTTGCCGCAATTGTTCGCCGGGGCACTGATGGTGATGGGACTCTATGAAGAAGAAAAACGCCGCGTCGAGCACAACATGCTCGCGCTTTCCAATGTAAACTTGGCGACGTCGGGGTTTGCGGGCGCGGAAATTCAGAAGATGCTTTCGAGCGCTCTCGAACGCGTGTTGAGCGTTGTGCGCATGCCTGCGGGAGCTTTATTCCTGCATTATGGCACCGCACAGGGCCCCACCTCGGTTGTTGCCGTCGGACTCGCCGAAAATTTTTGCGCCGCTTCACAAGAAGAGGGGCTGGACGATCATCTGGTCGAACTGGTCTCGCGATTGGGCGGCCTGGTCGTGTTGCGTGATCTGGGCCGCGACTCCTCCTGGGCCGCGCTGGAGACCGAGGAAGCTTTTCGGCGTTTTCGCCAACTCGCGATGAGTCAGCAACTCCGAACTGTTGTCGGCATCAGTTTGCAGGCCAAGGAACAGGCGTTCGGTGTTTTGTTCCTGGGTACGCCCGATAGCCGCCGATTTACCGCCGCGGAGCTGCGATTGCTGCTCGCGCTGGGCCATCAAATTGGAATGGCGGTTGAAAACAGTTATCTGGTCCAGCAGACCGCGCGCCGCACCGAAGAGCTGCACATGCTCAACGAAATCGGTCGCGCATTGAGCTCGACTCTCGATCCCGAAGCTCTGTTCGAAACCATCCTGTCGGAATTGAGGCGACTGGTGGACGTACAACACTTCTTCATCGCCCTACACGATCAGGCGAGGAATGAAATCCGCTTTGAAATCGAAGTCCGCGATGGCGTCACTCAGCCCAAGCGCTCCCGGCCCTGGGACGAAAAACATGTGACCGAATATGTGATGCGAAACCGCCAGCCTCTTTTAATTCGCGACAATTACGCCGAGGAACTGCACCGGATAGGATTAGTCTCGCGACGGGATGATAACGGCTGTTTTTGCGGTGTTCCTTTACTGCTTTACGAACGCGCCATTGGCATTATCGCGGTGCAGAGTCCGGAAGGGCGTACGTTCGATTCGGGACATCTCGAGATGATGCGCCTGCTTGCCAGCGAAGCTGTCATCGCCCTGGAAAATGCGCGGCTGTTTCGCGAAGAGCGTTCCAAGTCCCGCCATCTTACTCTGCTGAACAACATATCGCGAAACGTCATCACGACGCTGAATCCGGACGAAATGCTCTTCAAGATCGCCGAAGAACTCGAACAGGGTCTCGATTACTCCCACATTGGAATCGGGCTGCTGGATTACTCCACCAAGGAAATCGTCATCCATGCAGAGGCTGGGCGGCGCAAAGGGGCGCAAGGAAGGCGCCTGGATTTGCGCGGGAATATCGTGGGACGTGTCGCGCGCGCCGGGCAAATGGCCGTCGTCGACTATATAGAGTCATCGAACGAACCATGCGAGCCGGTACTGAAGGGTTCGCTCTCCGCTGTTGCGCTCCCCATCGTTTACGGAGATCAACTGCACGGCGTGCTCTACGTGGAAACCGAGGAAGCCTCCAACTTCCCGCAGGAAGAAATGCTCTTTCTCGGCACTCTCGCCGACCTGGTTTCAGGAGCCCTTCACAACGCACTCACATTCCAAAAGGCTCAGGAACAAGCCATCACCGATGGCCTAACCGGAGTGAAGACCCATCGCTTCTTCATGGAGGCGCTTTCCGGCGAATGGAAACGCTCGACGCGCGCCGGCCGGTCCTTCTCGTTGGTTTTGATGGATCTCGACCGCTTCAAATTCGTCAACGATTTCTACGGCCACCTGGATGGCGACATCGTGCTGCAACGCGTCGCGCATATTCTGGATCAAAACTGCCGCCGCTCGGATGTTGTCGCGCGCTATGGCGGAGACGAATTCGTCATCCTGATGCCGGAAACCGATTTGGACCAGTGCAACCAGCTCGCCGGAAAGCTGCGTTCCTGGATCTGCGCTGACCCAGTGTTACGCGAGAAAAATGTAACCTCCAGCTTCGGCGTGGCTACGTTCCCGCTGCATGGATCGACGCCCCAGGAACTGATCCAGTGCGCCGACTCCTCGATGTATCTCTCCAAACATCAAGGCGGCAATGCAGTATCCACTGCGGAGCACTTCGATCCTTCCGAATCGAAGAAGTGGAAGCACGAAGTTCTCGAAGCCTACTTGGGGGTCACGCTGAAGCGACTGTTCGCCACCGGTCCCGATGCATTTGTGGAAATCTACAACCGCATCGAGCAGTTTGCGCGCTCGTTTTCCGAAGCTGGGAAATCATCGCATACAAGCGGCACTGCACAGTCCTTCGAGCCGCTACCGCCCATCGTGATGGATACGCTGACCTCGCTGGCGTTGGCCGTGGATTCAAAGGACCAGTTCACGCAGGGGCATTCCCAGAAGGTGTCGGGCTACGCTGTTCTACTCGCCGAAGCCATGGGCATGTCCGCCCCGGAAGTCGAAGAGATTCGACTCGGTGGCATGCTGCACGATGTCGGAAAGGTCGGCGTTCCGGAATCGATTTTAAATAAGAGCGGCCCGCTCAATCCCGAAGAGTGGGAAACAATGAAGCGGCATGTGGAATACGGCGCGAAACTGCTGGAACCGCTGCGCGGGACCGAACGAATACGTGAAATGGTCGAGCATCATCACGAATTCTTCGACGGCTCCGGCTATCCCAAGGGACTCGCCGGCAGCCAGATCCCCCTCGGCGCGCGCATCGTAGCCATCGCTGACGCTTACGACACGATTACGTCCCAACGAACCTATAAGAAAGCGCGCACCACCGAAGAAGCCTTCCAGGAACTCGAACGTTGCGGCGCCGCCCAATTCGATCCCGAACTCATTCAGGCATTCGTGTCGCGCCTGCGCGAACTGCCCAATCCGCTAATTAAGCCCGTTCTCACTCCCGAAACTGAAACGATTAGCCAGTAATCCGATACCGGCACCTCATTACGAGGTCACCGCACTGCGCCCAAAAGATACAAAATCAGCACGATAAGCAGGACCGTTCCGAAGATCCCTAAACCTCCGCGTGAACCCCACCTGGAATACCCGTAATATCCGCCTCCCCCGCCAAACAAAAGGATGAGAATAATGATTAGGAGTAGCATCGACGTTCTCCTTTCAACTTGTGCCACATGATTCCAGTCACAAAATTCACTCCTCTCGTGCCCTGGCCGTCTCACAGCCAGGGCACGAAGCGTATCCCGTTCCTAGGACTTGTTACTCGCCCCGATGACCACCAAAACAACGCCTCCAACTAATGCCAGCCCCCCAAGGATTGGAGGAAGTGGGATTCGTTCATGATCCTCTTTCGTGATATGTACCGATCCCACATCGAGAACATCCTTGTGACGCGTGTAGTTGATGCCCTGATAGGCGAGAACCAGAGCGCCCACAATGATTAACAAAATTCCAACCAAACTCATCGCTTTCATGGTGTCACCTCCATTAAATTACCTTCCGTCCTTGCAGGAGCCTGATTAAAAGAACGATGACCGCCAACACCAGCAGGATGTGGATGAACCCTCCCATAGTGTAGGAAGTAACCAGTCCCAAAAACCAAAGCACGAGTAAGATTACGGAAATTGTCCAAAGCATGGCGTTCTCCTTTCAGACACGATTCGAACTTCTATGTCCCAATACCCAACATGGCTTCATCATGTCTATCATTTTCCCCACTGCTGATAATTCCTTTTTAATTACTTCCTTCATCCAAGTATGTGACACATTTCACAATTTTGGGTGATAAGCATCACATGTCCAATTGGGAACGCGCTGTCCCCAACGAGACAGTTGTGCAATTGCTGCGGCCCTATATTCCTAAATTCGACAAAGAACCGGAATCGCGTGGAAATTACGCAGGGGGCTTCGCTGATGATAGAGACCTCAAGACTGGAAAGCCTGAGGCGATTTTCGTTCTAAAGTTCAGCTTGACTGGACGAGACTTCGTAAGGACTTGTTGATTTGGAAAGTGAGCGATCCATCGCCATAATCGATGAAGCCGAGTTTTCCGAATTTGTTCATGAAGTGATTCACCCGGGGCCGCGTTGTGCCAATCATTTCCGCAAGCACCTCTTGCGATACCCCGGGAGGCACTGTCTGAGGGCCGCCCTGCGTTCCGCAATGTGCAAGCCACAGCAGGGTGCGCGCCAGCCGTTCTGTTTGCAAAGAGACAGCTCTTGAATAACCCGTGAGGCTCTTGAGGTCCTAAACGCAAGAAGAATTCTGCCGAGCGCATGTACTGCTCGCGCCGATAACTTCGTATAGGAAGCCCAGTTTTGCGACTACCGCAGGGGAGAGAACCAGGGGGTACAAGTCCGGAAGGCCCATGCTGTGAATGAAACTGTTCAGTGAAACGGCCAACTCAGACCATGATCCGATTACTTCTTCGAACGTCATTCGTTTCGAGGTGAGCCAGGTCTTGTCATTCTTGTCTAGCGGGTCCAGAAAAATTCGTTTCCCGGCGAGGCCGAAATCGGTCGCGACCTCCAATGCGTCTTGCATATGCATAAAGTGCGCCCATGTTTCGGCCCAATCTTCCCAGGGATGTGCCGTCGCGTAGGAGCTGATATGCCGTTCCTGCCAATTTGCCGGAGACCCGGATTTGTAATATCGATTGAGCGCCTGAGTGTAATCGGATTGCTCGCTGCCAAACAGTTGTCGAAAGGGTTCCAAAAACTTGCTTTCTCGAACAAGACGGCCCCAATAATAGTGACCGATCTCATGCCGGAAATGACCTAGCAGTGTGCGATAAGGCTCTTTCATCGCGTGCCTTATTGTTTCGCGTTTCGCGTCATCGGCTTCCGCTATATTCAGAGTAATAATTCCCTGCTCATGGCCGGTCATGACTACCGACGTGCCGCCCATCGGATTTGCCACATCTGACAAGAATCGAAAGGCAACGCCCTGTTGCGGGTCGTCTTTCTTGCTTTGGATAGGTAGGTTCAAACGGATCAGACCATAGAGTAACCTCCGTTTGGCGTTCTCGATTCGCGCCCACAAAGTGCGATTCTGTTGGTTGCTCAAATCGGGGATGATTTCGTTCAGGCGGCAGGAAAGGCAGAAAGCATCGTTTTCATTCGGTGGAATCATCCAATTGCACACCCGCGCCTCGGCATAATTCTGGCATTTCCTGTAAAGGATACCCCGGCCCTCTTCCGCCGTGGGACGCCACAGACCATTGCTCTCTGGATCGAGGCTGGTTAGCCGGAGCAAATCCGGGAGGAAGCCGAGCTCTCGTTTGCAATGCAAACAGGCTGCATTCTGAAAGAATATGAGTTGTCCACAAACACACCTGTGGGTCTTCATCTTGGGCCTGGGCCTTTTATATCAAATCTTTCAAGCTGGGTACATTAGCCCTGCTGGACGACGCTTTGCAGGGACCTATTGATTTTCAGCCCGTGCAATTTCGCGCCGTACTCGATGAAGCCCAGTTCTCTGAATTTGTTCATGAACAAATTGACGCGGGGCCTGGTCGTGCCAATCATTTCCGCAAGCATTTCCTGGGAGATATAGGAAACCATTTGCGCCGGTTTATCCTGTTTTCCGAAGTGCGCCAGCAGCAACAACGTGCGCGCCAGTCGTTTTTCACTGGAGTTAAAGAGCTGATCGATCAGATCTTCTTCGATTCGGGTGTTTCTCGAAAGCATATGCTTGATGAACCGCTCCGATAGAGTCAGGTCCGCATGCAGCCTTCGAATCATTTCCTGTTTTTCGATCACCAGAATAGTGCTCGGTGCAATTGTCTCCGCCGTATTGGTACGCTGCGGTTGACCATCCAGGCATCCCTCGCCAAAAAAATCGCCCGGACCCAATATCGCCACCACTGCTTCTTTGCCGACTTCATTGACCACAGTGAGCTTCACGCAGCCTTTTTGAATGTACAGGACACTCGTCGCGGGATCGCCTTGGGTGAAAACGCCTGCCTTGCACCCGTATTCCACAACTCTTCTCGCCACTGGAGCCGCACCTAGAAAATCCTGGGCGCCGAAAGTCCGTTGTTGATCGGTCCTTGTGCCTAAGGTGGAATTACTCGTCCATGGCCGGGGCGTAGCCGCCTGCATGGCTTTCACGCCTGCTAACCTGTGATCGACTGCCATCGCGCTATCCATAATAATCTCCTCAGAACGCAGTATTTATGTCCTCGTCAGATATGTTCCATGTATTCGCTTGCATCGATCATGCTGCAACGATCGCGCTCCGCAAAAAGTTCTCGTGTCCACCCATAAGCCGCAGTCTGAGCGCTACTCCGTGGTCCTTGTGAAATTGCAGCTTATGGGTTTCCGCGCAACGATCGCACAACCAGAAGTGTTGAACCGAGTGCGCGTTGGCAGGCGCCTCGTTCTCGGCGCATGCTTTGTGAAAACGATAAAATCGGCCCTGCTTGGAATCGAACTGCACCGAACAATCTGAGTTCGCGCATTTATCTATCATCGACCTTCCTCCTGATTTGAGATCATGCTCGCTGAACCTGAATGCCAAAGCTATATTTCAAGCACTGACAAGATTCTCAAGGCCACTCCGATTCTGTATGAACAGCGTCGATCCGCGCAGATCAATCAAGTGCTCACTCTTGAACTGGCTTATGGTCCGCGTCACCGTTTCCCGCGTGGTGCCGATGAATTCTCCAATCTCTTCGTGGGTAAGTGAAAATCCGACGCGCGTCCCCTCTTTCGTCTGCTGTCCCTGCGCGGAGAATTCCAGGAACAATTTCGCCAGCTTTTCCGGAGCAGAGGCGGACAGCCCAATCGTTTTCAATTGTTCGCAAGCAACCTGATAATTGGCGCTTAACTGCGCAACCACAGCTCCATAGGCCTCAGGGTGTTGCGCGAGGAAGCGCAGGAATTGGTCGCGAGGAATGAAGGCCACCTGACTTGGGCGCAGGGCCTCGGCCGTTATTTCATGGGGGGTGTTCGAGAGGGTACTCATCAGCCCCAGAACCTCGCCGGGCCTGGCAATCCTCAGGATCAACGTTTTCCCCTCGCTGGAACTGACCGAGAGCTTCAGCTGCCCTTCGCACAGGATATAGATTCCCCGAGTCGTCTGCTTTTCCATGAACAGGATCGCCTCCTGCGGATAGGAAGAGACAAACTTCACGGCATTCAAATCCTTCACCGCCGTGGGGGGCAATTGGCAGAAGAATCCGTTACACCGAAGCTTGCATGTCTGGCAGTTTTCGTTGATCTCGAAACCGTATGGACCCTTCATTTTTGGCTCCTTTTATTTCCAACAGTTTGCTGCGCTCGCATGATTTCCTGGACCCAATGCTTCATTTCCAGGGAATTGGTTTGAAATTCAGCCCCAGTCATGTCGTAGATTTCGGCCAGGAGGCGTTTTCCCTCTCCATCCACCTGGGTTACTCCCCGCAAATCCAGCGACACCTTCTTCGAATCGAGGGAAGGAGTCAGCGAGTGCCATGTTCGATTGAACTCGGCCACCCACGGTCCGACGATCCTTCCCTCAAGTTTCAGGGTCATTTGCTTTGGGTCTTCATTGACTGTGATCTTCAGCACGAGGCTGTGTATCGCAATTACTGCACCAAAGTGACACACGACACGCGCAAATGCGGATGTCAAACTAAATAAGGGACATACAGGATTTCGTGTCTGGCTTTAGAGGATTGTCTTGAAAGATTTTGACGAAGTGACGATGACGAACTTCGTCTCGGAGACTACAGGTAGTCTCGTCGCCCGATTCCCAGCTTCTTGAGTTTTGAGTTCAAGGTCGTTCTCTTTACGCCCAGTCGAGCGGCAGCTCCGTCCGGACCGCCGATCATTCCCTTGGTTTCCCGGAGCACTCGAAGAATATGATCCCGCTCAGCCGATATCAGGATGGGACTGTGCTGCACAGGCTTTGGTTCCGGCTCCGGGGCAATCAGCTCGGAGAGCGGTGCGCGTAGCTCAGGCCCCTTGGAAAGAATGACGGCTCTCTCCACGAAATTCTCAAGCTCCCGGATGTTCCCCGGCCATTGCCAGTTCGTGAAGGCTTGCATGACATCGGTTGGGATGTCCGTAATCGTCCGGTTCAAGCGGCGTGCGTGTCTATCGACAAAATGGCGAATCAGCAGCGGGATATCCTCACGGCGTTCTCGTAGCGGTGGCAAGGTAATCGGGAAGACTCTCAAACGATAGTACAGATCGCTGCGAAACTGTTTCTCGGCAACCATCATGCCCAGGTCCCGATTCGTGGCCGCAACCAGCCGCACATTGACGGGAATCGTGCGCGTGCTGCCAAGCCGTTCGAACTCTTTTTCTTGCAGCGCCCGCAGGATTTTAGGCTGAAGTTCCAAGGGGAGGTCCCCAATCTCATCGAGAAACAGCGTTCCTTGATGGGCCAGTTCTAACCTGCCTATCTTCTGCGAAATCGCGCCGGTAAAAGCGCCCTTCTCGTGGCCGAAGAGTTCGCTTTCCAGCAGTCCGCCGGGAATCGCGGCGCAGTTGAGCTTTACGATGCTTCGCTGCCCGCGCGGACTCAGCTGATGGATGGACCGGGCAATGAGCTCTTTACCCGTGCCAGTCTCACCCAGGATTAGGACCGTCGCGTCCGTCGAAGCAACGGTTTCCACCTGCTTCAGAACTCTTTTCAGCCCAACGCTTTGACCGATAATGTCTTCGAATCCAAACTCCGTAGTAAGGTCCTCTTGAAGGACCCGCACTTCCTGCACGAGGCGCTGGTTCTCTTCGGCCAGTTTTTCGCTCAGCCGCTTGAACTCGCCCACAACCGCCATGTTGTCAATCGCGATAGCCATCTGATTGGCCAGGTGGGTGAGAACCTCCAGATCTTTTCGCGTAAAGGCAGATTCCTCGCGGCTGGCAACCATCAGTGTGCCGAGGACTCTCTCTTCGTTGACAAGGGGAACCCAGCAGCCGGCCTTTAGGCCTTTGGCATCCAAATACTCGAATGCTTCAGAAGCAAACCGCTCGTCCTTGAAACTATTGAGCAGCAACGGCTCGCGATTTGTGAATACGTAACTTTGCGCCGATCCTTTTAAGGGCACGAGGACTTCATCCGGAGTGGAGGGGTCTCCCTGGGCGACTTCAAGGACACGGATACGCAACTGGTTCGTTTCCGGGTCGTGGAGCTCAACTGTAGCGTAGTCGTGGCGTACAACTTGTTGGACCGCGGAAGACAGCGCTGACAGCAAATTCCGAATGTCAAAGCCCGAAATCACCGACTTGCTGAGTTCCAGCATCAAGGCGTCTTCGGTCTTCTTGCGAACCGTAAGGTCGCGAGTGACTTTCGAAAATCCGCGCAACTCTCGATTTCTTCCCCGAACAGGCGTGATGACTACGTTCGCCCAGAACCGCGTGCCGTCTTTTCGGAGCCGCCAGCCTTCGTCTTCAAACTGCCCCTCGGAGGCCGCCATCTTCAATTCGAAATCAGGCTTGCCCCGTTCGATGTCTTCCCGGGTGTAAAACCGCGAGAAATGTTCTCCAACGATCTCGTCAGCCCTGTAGCCTTTGATCCGTTCTGCTCCTTCGTTCCAGGTGGAAACCCGGCCCTGAAGATCGAGCATGAAGATTGCATAATCCTTAACGCTCGCCACCAGGGTTCGAAATCGCTCTTCGCTCCCCGCCAGTTCCTGGTTCGCGATCTGCAATAGACGGTTGGATTCCTGAACCTCTCTTGCCCTCTGAAAGATTTCCGTTTCCATTTTCGCCGCTCGCGCGCGCAGTCCCTCGGTCAGGTCTTGCTGTTTGACTTCTTTCTGCCGGAGCCGCACGAAACCGGTGACATCTTCGACACGGTGAATGATGTAAGCGACTTCGCCGTTCGGCCCCAGAACCGGCGCGTTGATCGGGCTCCAATATCTCTCCTCAAACTCGCCTCCTTCCGATTTCGGCCTGCGAATATCGTATTTCTGCACGGCCATGGTGTCCGAAACCTTGCCTTGCAGGACTCGGTCGAGAGATGCCCGCAGATTGTGGACTCCGGTGGCCGCGGAATCGCCCGGGTTGTCAGGGAAGATCTCAAAGATCCCTCGTCCCAGAATGTCCTCACGTTTCGTCATGGTGGCGCGAAGATAGGCGTCGCTGACGGCAACGATGGTGAGGTCCGGCGTCAGGACGAGGTACAGTCCCGGCACCGATTCGAACAGACTTCGAAAGTCCGGGACTGGAAAGTGGGTACTCAAGTCTATCTCTCGCTAATTCCTAAAAGAGACCGTTAATTTCAGGCTGCTAATTTCGGGGGAATGATAAGAACGACGCTATCCAATCTTCCGCCGTTCAATGCGCTCACAAAAGGAAGTACAGCTGGCTAGTCGGAATATTTTTTGGCCACAAAGCAATTAGCCTCACCGTGTACCTTATCGTCGTCTGTATCGTGGATGCGAAGATAACACGAAGGCCGCCAACTGTCACTTTTGCACAGTTCGTCCGGTTTAGCCTGCCAGCGATCTCGCCACTTGTCCTCTTGAAGCCGTACCGAACTACCGGATGGTATCTCTTATAGGTTGACGTGAGGTTACAACAGTGGGTTTCGACCACATGTCTTCGCGCTCACGAGAAAGGACTTAGCTAATAGGTTTTCTTAAATGTAGGTCTAAAACGCCCGGCTCTTTCTCGGCAAACTCCACGCGCCTGATACTGATGCACTCTTTGGTCAAGAGTTCAGTCTTGCAGGGCGAAGCTTCGCAATGACTTTTTGATTTGCAGGCTGCGCAACGTGTCGCCGTACTCGATGAGGCCGAGTTTCCTGAATTTGTTCATGAACAAATTGACGCGCGACCGCGTTGTGCCAATCATCTCCGCCAGCACCTCCTGCGATACTCCGGGGGGCATAGTCTGAGGATCGCCCGGCGTATCGCAGTCGGCGAGCCGCAGCAGCATGCGCGCCAGCCGTTTCTCACTGGAATTCAGCAAGTGCCCGACCAGATCCTCTTCCACCCTGGCGTTTCGCTCCAGCATATAGGCAATGAAGAAGTCGCAAAATTCAGGTTCCTTGTGCAGCAGGCGGATCATCTCATTTTTCTCCAGGGAGAGCACGGTGGTAGGCGCAATCGCGGTCGCCGTCGCCATGTGCTGAGACTGCCCCATGAGGCACCCTTCTCCCAGCAAGTCACCGCGACCGAGAATCGCCACCACAGCTTCCCTTCCAGCCTCGTTGACAACGGTAAGCTTCACCCCGCCTTCCTGAATGTACATAACGTTCTTCGCCGCATCCCCCTGCGCGAAGACGGTTTCCGTTTCTCGAAACTTTTTGCTTCTGTTCGACGACGAAAATATTCTGTGCATCGACGCTCTCCTCTCACTTTCAGCTTGAGAACATTTACATTTGCCGGCCCGATCCCTCGCGGCTTTCGAGGCGTCGAAAGCCTCGGTATTTCCACCCGCGCGTCTGTCACAAAATCATGAAAAAAGAGAACACTAATTCACCGACTCTTCCAAAACAGAAAGAGCCCGAACCCATAAAACCTTACGCCAACTGCTTATGATGAGTATCGTTTTGAAATATCTTGTTACTCTGTGAATATATTCAGACAAAGAAAGAGGAAGCAGGAGAATGTGCGCATTTTTTGGTCCCCCCTTCAGCGACCATGCTCACTCTCTGACGAAGCAAACAAGGGACCAAAATTCGAAGAAACCTTAAGGCTACACTAAAGCATTGATAAACCGTTACTTATAATATTCTCGGAGCCGAATCGTCTTTAATGAATACTAAAAAGGGGTACGCACTTTTTACATAGCAGTTGCAGGTGTCAGGTGAATCGGAATAGTCGAAGCTATCTTCACATGTTGAAGAATCGATTGGGTGCACAGCTACCCTCCAATTTAAAGTGCCGATAGAAAAGTGGCGTACGCTTCAGCGTGCGTGCTTTGGGTTTTGGTCTCGAATTTATAGTGTGGCAGTTCTCTTGCCTCAAAGAAGATCAAAATCACACAAACTAAAGCCAATGCCACTCGCGGAGGCGTAGCAGCCCATTGGTTGCGCCATCTGCCCCCAGCTATGGCTCCCCGCTTGTTTCGCCGCCCCCGTTTGCGTAGAATCACGGTTCTTCTTGCCGAGGTTACCGAACCAGCTTCATGGAGAGTGGGATGCCCAGACGGATCGCGGCCAAAATTACTGGTGTGAGCGGGTACCTGCCGCCCCGGGTGATGTCCAACGCGGACCTGGAGAAGCTCGTCGATACTAACGACGCGTGGATTCGGGAGCGCACCGGCATCCGCGAACGCCACGTGGTCGCGCCCGGCGTCGGGACTTCCGACCTGGCGACAGAAGCGGCAAAGATAGTCCTAAAGGCCAGAGGCGTCCCGGCAGAGGACATCGAACTGATCGTCCTCGCCAGCGTGACCCCGGACATGATGTTTCCCGCCACCGCCTGCCTAGTGCAGGACAAGCTGGGCGCCAAGAACGCGTGGGGATTCGACCTTTCGGCAGCCTGCTCCGGGTTCATCTATGCGCTGACCGTCGGCGCGCAATTCGTCGGCGCGAGAACGCAGAAGAAAGCGCTGGTCATTGGCAGCGATGTGATGACCTCGATCTTAAATTATGAAGACCGCGCAACGTGCGTGCTGTTCGGCGATGGCGCGGGCGCGGTTCTTATAGAACCAACTGACCACGACGATGAAGGCATCCTGGATTTCGTTCATGACGTTGATGGGTCCGGTGGCCAATACCTGTACATGCCCGGTGGCGGCTCGCTCCACCCTGCCTCGGCCGAAACCGTCGAGAAGAAGATGCACTACATCCATCAGGAAGGGGCGCAAGTGTTCAAGTACGCCGTGAGGCGCATGGCCGAACTGGCCTGCCAGATGCTGGAGCGTAACGGCTTTATCAGCAAGGACTTGGCGCTGGTCGTGCCCCACCAGGCCAACCTGCGAATCATTCGCGCCATGCAGGAGCGGCTGGGCATCGACGATTCGAAGGTCATGATCAACATCGAGCGCTATGGAAACACCACGGCAGGAACCATCCCCCTGGGATTGCGGGACGCTGTGGAGCAGGGAAAGCTTAAGAAGGGGGATCTGGTGCTGCTGGTTGCGGTTGGCGCCGGGTATACTTCGGGGGCGGTCCTGCTGCGCTGGGCCTACTAATTGCCTGATTGAGAATCCTAAAAATCCAGTGTCGCTTTAGATGCCGCGGACTTGAGCGGCGCAAACCATGTTGCGTTCGAGGTGTTGCTCAACGAGCACCGCAGCGTAGCGCGAGCAGGTAGCCATCTCTGAGTTTGCCCAGGCAGCCATTGCAGGAACGATCTTGCCAATCGTCTCAACTATGGAGTAATAGGCCCGCACGCCGCGAAAATGCCCGTTGGGACCGCGCAAATCAGGGGCTAAGTCATGCAGGCTCAGTATGCTACGGAAATCCTGCGCGCCTATGCAGGGGGCCGTTATGCCCGCTGCTATACGAACTCGCTCAGACACGGGATTCGCCGCGACGCCGGCGAGCATTGCCCGCCAGTAGTAAAGTCCGAACTGGCCCAAGGCCACAACGGACATCACGAATAGGATCACGGCTATCATCGAGTTAAAGTATCTCTCCGCCACGTGTTTGCAGCAATGGACCGCTGGTACCAATCAACGCTGCTACAAGTACTGTAGCCCAGCGCTGACATGTAATTTGCATATAAACCAACCCACAGGGCTGTCGCATATTGCTCATAAATAGATACTTACGTTACTCTTTCGAGTCAAATCCATTGCCACATTCGAACGAAATTCAGGAAGAAAAATCACACTCTCTGTCGGCTCGTCGCACGCCAATAATAAAGACCGAAGTTCCGGAAGCTGACGGCCGAGATTATGAAGACCGCAACGGCTGTCATACGGACTCTCCCTCCAAGACTTAGTCTCGCCCAATTGTCCGATTGAAACAATGGACCTATCGTACTGGGCGTACCGCTTGAAATTTTGGAACCAGGAATGAGCCGTCGCTGGAAGGTTAGCGGATGGGAAACTGGAAAATCTGCTGGGAGCCTGTGCTGGAGCAATCGTAGTCGCGAACTTCGATGCGCCACTGCAACTCTTCTCTTTCTGGAAAGATACGCTTCTTCCACTCGTAGCCGCTGTCACGCATGGTCAGGCGGGAGGTTTGCGCGCCGCACGAACGCCCGAGTTGATCCGCAGCGGCATCCATGGGCTCCATGGTTCGCGCGCCGCCTACGCCGCGAATCCAAACCATTGCGGGCGATACGGGATGTCCGGCCGCAAGCCACTGCTCCGGAAATTTCACATGCGGATCAAGGACTTGCTCGGGAAGCAAACCAGAAAACTTCCACGGGCTGCCTCCCTGCGGCGCTGGAACTGTATAGGTCAAATAGAAAAGAAAGGACGGGTTATCGGCAATTACCGTCGCACCACCGTGGATCTTATCGACGGTTTCTTGCGCGATTTTCGGCCAGGGCTCGATGAATCGAGGTGCGGAATAGTAGCGCCGGGTATAGATCCCATACCAGCCGATCCCGCCAATAATTAGCAGCGCCACCGGCAACCCAATTCGCGCATAGAGCGGCTTGCTCTCCGCAATCGCGATCCCGATGGCCAGGACGATCCACGGAGCGACCAGCAGCAGCCGTTTGGTAACCAAAAGTCCGGACACTGCCATCACTGCAAACAGTAAGACACCATAAAACAAAAATCGCCGCGCGTTTCTGGGGAGCGAAATCGCCACCAGAACGGCACATGCCAATACGGCGAGTCCCGCAGGAATGCTCAAATACCAAAACCACGGAGCGACGGACTCACTGACGAACAAGGAATAGAAGCTAAATGCAGCATTCGCGAGGATCGCCAGGGGCCGAACATGAAAGTTCAACCCCATTCCCAGTTCCGTTCGAAACGCGCGAAGCAGCGGTAAAAACGATACGCACCAGACCGCGAGCGTTTGCAGGACAACGGCTCTGCTTGCCGTGCGTTCACAAGCGCGATGGCGCAGAAACTGATCGATTGCGAAACACCCCAACACAGCCCACCCAAAATAATTCGTCCAGAACAGCGCCACGCCGAGCAGACAAAACCAGGCCCAACGCTCGGTTGTCGGGTTTTCGAGGTATTTCAGGTACGCAAGCGTCAATGCCGCAACCAGAAAAAAAGAGAACGAATACCACGCTGCGAGCCGCCCATAATGAAAACCGAACGGCCACAAAACGCCCAGCCAAACGACCGCCAACGCGCTGGACGGCCCGCCGAGGCGCTTGGCTGCGCAGGCCAGCAAAAATAATCCCACAAGGAAGAAGACAATGGAGGGCAGGCGTAAATATTCAAAAGCCCCGCCCGTCAGTCGCAGCCAGAAATGCAGCAGAATATCGAAAAGCGGCGGGTGTTCGTGCTGCCCCTGGCCTGACCAGAAGAGGGAGAGCGTAGCGCGGACGGGTTGTGTGGCCGCACCTAAAATCAAGGTCTCATCGTCGATGTAGGTGATGTAGCGATCCGAAGCAATCAGCGTCATGCCAAGAATCAGAAGCGGCATGACCAGCGTGGCGGTTTCATTCGGTTGGCGTTGGCGGCGCTGCATGTTCAATTCTGACTTGGACGCACGGGAAAACCGGCCCAGGCATTGGCCAGTCCGAGAGTCTCGCGCACGATGTCCAGCGCGTCATGCGTATGCCGCCACCAGTGCGCTCCATCATAAGCGTCGTCATCCGGATGGCGCACGATCAGGTGCAAATCGGAGCCTGCTCGCCTGCGCCAGATCGTACGAACACGGCGCGTATGCGGCTTGGATGTAACGATGATTGCCGAATGGAAATCGTCACGGTGCATCGTGTCAGAAATTTCACGTGTCTCCTCTTCGGTATTCGCGCTCGGTATTTCCAGCACACGGATCGCATCCCCGGGAACGCCCAGCGCCAGCAGGATCTTCTCGTTATAGAAATCCTCTCCCAAGTAAAATATCTTCATCTTCTTTAATTCTTCCGCCGGGGAGAGCGGTTGCGATATCCATACCCGATCTGCATAACCGGCGTGATAGAGCCGCGCGGCCTCCTGCGCCCGGTCCGGAAGATTGCCGCTCAAAACGACAATAACATCCGCGTGGGCCAATGGATCCTCAACCACCAGCCACTGTCCGATCATGAAAAAAATGGTAACTCCGATGATCACGAGGACCGCCAAGACGCCGCCAAAAATAAACCAGCTGCGATTTTTCAATCTTGCTTTAGTCACAATCCTCCCTTACTTCATTTCAATCCCATAAGGCGCGGCGCGAACGGGCCTTCAGGCGGAGCGATGAATCTTATCCCCAGGCTCGTGCAGAGCGCGGGTAAAAAAGAAGTTGTAGTGCCGCTTCGTGCAGTCTTCGCAGCGGAATGGCCGCATCAACAGAAACGGAAGCACGACCATTTCCAGAGGGCCCCGGCGGTGCGATCGCCGCACATCCAGGCTCTTGCAGGATGGACAGCATCGCAGAAAATAGAATCGAGCATGCGACATGGCGTAAAAAGCAGACTCGGAATGCTAACCCGCCTGTCATTCGAGGTCAATCCTGACGGTCGTGCTCACCTTCTATCGGAATAGGGGAGCGCGCCGGTAACAATATGGCGTCGCACCGACCGATGTATTCTTGGTGGCGGAGACACCCGAGGCTACAATTGCAGCCGGCTTTAGAGACGACTCAGGAGCGACAACGATGCGCGCAGTAGTCACAGGCGGAGCAGGATTCCTCGGATCGCATCTTTGCGACTATCTCCTGGAACGCGGATGGGAAGTTCTCTCGATCGACAACATGGTGACCGGGACGGCATCCAACGTCAGGCACCTTGCTGAAAATCTCCGCTTCCGGATGATTCAACAGGACGTTACGAAATTCATCGATGTGCCCGGACCGGTCGATTACGTTTTGCACTTCGCCTCGCCCGCAAGCCCAGTGGACTACCTGAAGCTGCCGATTCAAACCTTAAAAGTCGGCTCGCTCGGCACACTCAACACATTGGGTCTGGCGCTTGCAAAAAAGGCCAAGTACTTTCTCGCTTCCACATCCGAGTGCTACGGAGACCCGCTAGTAAGTCCGCAACCGGAAACCTATTGGGGCAATGTGAATCCAATCGGCCCTCGCGGCGTTTATGACGAAGCCAAGCGCTTTGCGGAAGCGTCCGTGATGGCCTATCACCGCTACCACGGCGTGGACACGCATATCGTCAGAATCTTCAACACCTACGGCCCGCGCATGCGCCTCAACGACGGGCGCGCCCTGCCGAACTTCGTTCATCAGGCGCTGAGCGGCCAGCCCATTACCGTGTATGGCACGGGCAAGCAAACGCGTAGTTTCTGCTACGTTTCCGATTTGATCGAGGGGATTTACCGGTTGATGCAGTCGGACGAACATGAACCCACGAATATTGGCAATCCCCAGGAAATTACAATCCTGGAATTCGCCGAACGCATTCACAAGCTGCTCGGAGCGACAAAACCGATTATTTTTGAGCCTTTGCCGCAGGACGATCCCAAGCAGCGCTGCCCGGACATTTCCAAGGCTCGACGCGTGCTGGGATGGGAGCCCAAAGTAAATCTTGAGGAAGGCCTGCGAATTACGCTGGAATCATTCAAAAAGCAATTCGCCACGACGCAAACACGGTAAGAATCACCAGCTAATCAGCGGATTGTCCCCTACTGCATCGCAACAGCAGCGACTTGATCGGGCCGCCCGAAACTCATATATTCGAATCCCAGCGCTTTCATTTCCGCCGGACGCAGCATGTTCCGCGCGTCAACGATCAGCGGGCGTGCCATTTCAGTCTGGATGCGCTTCCAATCCAGCCGCCGGTATTGCTCCCACTCCGTCAATAGAAGCAGTGCATCGGCACCGCGCGCGATTTCATAAGGGTCGGCGCTGAAGTGCAAGTCGAGAAATACGCCTTGAGCGCGAGTCATGGCTTCAGGATCGGTTGCGCGCACAACCACTCCCTCAGCCAGCAATCGGCGAATCACTTCAATCGCAGGAGCGAGCCGAATGTCGTCGGTATTCGGCTTGAAGGCGATTCCCAGGACGCCGATCTGTTTCCCCTTCATCACCCATAGCGCTTTTTTTATTTTGTCCAGCAGTTGATCCACGCGCTGTTTGTTGATGCGTTCGGCTTCCTTGAGCAGCCCAAAATCCACGCCGGCACGATCGGCAAGCTTGATAAATGCCTGGATATCCTTCGGCAGGCAGAAACCGCCAAATCCCAGTCCGGCCTTCAGAAATTGCCCGCCAATCCGGGGATCGAGCCCGACGGCACGCGTAACTTCGTCCACATTCCCGCCCAGTTTTTCACACAAATCTGCCAAGACATTCGCGTAGGAAATCTTCAATCCAAGAAATGAGTTCGACGCGTGCTTAATCAGCTCCGCACTGGCAATCGTGGTCACAACGAAATCGGGCGTCGCTGCAGGCGGGCAATTCGGCTGATGCACCGGGCAACGGAAACGGCCTTCGAGAATGGGCGCGTATAACTCACGAAGTTGCTGCTCGCTCTCTTTGTCTTCCACACCTATGACAATCCTGTCGGGGTGGAAGAAATCCTCGACCGCTGTTCCTTCGCGCAGGAACTCCGGATTGGACGCCACGCGGAAACTTCCGCCCGGGTTTCGTCCATAGACCTGCAGGGCGCGCTTCAGCTGTTCCCCGGTCTGTGCAGGAACCGTGCTTTTTTCGATGACCAGCTTGGGGGATGTCGATTCCTTCGCGATCAGACGGGCAACGCTATCGATTGCGGAAAGGTCCGCTTCGCCAGTTTCCGTCGGCGGGGTTCCGACACAGATGAAGATGATGTCCGCTCCGCGCACGGCTTCAGCGCAATCGGCTGTAAACCGCAAACGTCCCTCGCGCACGACCGTTTCGAGAACTTTGTCGAGGTTGGGCTCATAAATCGGGATTTTGCCCGCCTGCAAAGTGGCGATGCGAGCCGCGTCATTATCTGTCGCAATGACATCGTGCCCGGCCTCCGCAAGACAACTCCCGGAAACCAACCCCACATAACCGCATCCGATCACAGCTAATTTCACGCGAGACTCTCCTTGTATATGCTTTGGTTGACTCCCAAATTCCCGCGCCATGATTCTCGCCCAATCGCATGGCAGGGGGAAGAGGAATACGATGCGGGTGTTGCCGATGGCGCACGGTCAGGATTTTGCCAACGAAAAGCTACCAATAATGAGCGCATCGATCCCGGAACAGAAATAACTTCGCACAGCATCGCGCGGCGACACCACCAGCGGCTCCCCAAACAGATTAAACGAAGTATTCACCAGCATGGGCGCGGAAGCAAACTGACCGAAGCGATCGAGTAACTGTGAGAGCAAAGGATTCGCCGGACGCTCCACCACGTGCAAACGTACACGGCCCCCCGGCAGTAAGAATCCTTCGAGCATCCGCGCCGTTTCCGGCTTGGCGACTCCGAGCGTGGCCATAAACTTTGAGGCTGGTGTGTAATCAAAAAACTCCGCCGCGCGGTCGGACGTCACGGAAATCGCGAATGGGCGGAATCCTTCACGATGCTTCACGAATTCGTTCAGATTCTCTTTGACATACGGCGCCCAAGGAGACGCCAGCAGGCTTCGGTTCCCGAGAGCCCGCGGGCCGAATTCAGCGGCTCCGTGGAACCATCCCACAATTTTTCCGGCAACGAGCAACTGAATCGTTTCTTCCAGCCTCTGATCGTCGCTCACATGGAAGCGATAGCGGGCTTTGCAATTGTCGAGCACCTGCTTGATTTCCTGATTGGTGTAGCGGGGCCCCCAATCGAGTTGCGTCATGGGCGCCTCGCGGGGCTTCTTGTGCATATGGTGATGAATGTACCAGGCAGCGCCCAAAGCAGTCCCTTCATTTCCGGCGGCGGGTTGAACGAACACATCTTCGAACCCTGTATTTTTCTCAACGTGCGAAACTATGACGGGATTTAAGAACAATCCGCCCGCCAGGCATAACGATTTCGCGCCGGTCTGTTTGCGATATCGCTCGGCTACCTCCGTGGCAACCTTTGCGCATGCCTGCTGCACGCTCGCTGCAAGCTGCTTGCGAAGTGCCTTCGGAATTTGCGGGCGGGGCGAACCGCTCTCCGCAGCCTTGGCAATGGCAGGATCGACGCCGACAGCCTTATAGAATTTCGGCGAAAAGGCAATACGCCCCGCCAGCCCTCTATTAAAATAGCTCGTCGCCAGCCTTGGCGAATTGCTCCCGGGACTGCCCATCATCTCGAGAAAAATATCTTCAAGCGTAGGTTCGCCTTCAAGGGCGAGCCACTGCGTCTTGTGCTCGTCAGCGTGCGGTGTGAAGCCGATCAGGTCCGTGACCTGGGAAAAAATCCAGGCCGGCGAATGGGGAAACGGGATCGATTGGAGGATGCGTAGTTGCGTGCCTTCGCCAAGCGCGACGGCCCCTGCACGGCCATCACCCTGCTCATCGAGGGAAAGCACAACGGCGCGATCCGCCGCCGACGCATAAAAAGCGCTAGCCGCATGGCACAAAGGGTGTTCGAGATGAACCACGCGGACTTTGGAGGACTCACCGAGCAACTGCAGCAGACGCCCATTATTGAGTTCGCGTCCCAACTCGCCGAGCGCCTTGGTCTGGTAGTAACCGCTGGGAACCGGCGCGAAGGGTGTGAGCCGCGCGCGCAACATCGCATGCCGCGCCCACGCGCGCACCGGACGGCTGGCCACGGCCACGCATTCGACGTCTCGCCATCCCGTTCCGGCACGCTCCAGGCAAAATCGAATCGCCTCGCGCGGAATTCCAGTCGTCGCGCGCCTGCGAACAAGTTTGCTCTCCTCGATTGCGGCAATGATGCCGTTGTCGGCAAGCAGCGCCGCCGCGGAATCGTGCGCGAGTCCGGAAATTCCCAGGATGCTCACAAATCTCCCCAGTTCTACCTATCGGAAGGGCGCGGGCTTTACTTGAAGCCCGCCGGAATTAGTAACCAGCGTGAAGTTTACTCGGGGCGTGAATGCGAGTCCACGGGCGCGAAATATTTGGTGCGTAAGCGGAACTGACAAACATTCGATGGCTGGGTACCAACCCTTCCCGCGTTTGAAAGAGTGCGATGGACGCGGCTGTCTTCTTCATTAAGCTAGATGGCGAGCGCGAGAATTTCTCATTCCGTAAGATCGTTGAAACTCTTTGCCATGGTCGTATCCGTGCCAACACGAAACGCAAATACAACGTTCCCTTTCATCGAAAGGCGGCAAGCGTTGTCGGCAACATTACATCAGCCTATTAGGTTAATCTTGGAATCGTATTATTCGCGAGGTTTTCCATGATGGAACAGGTTCAGCCCATTGGCTTTGTCGAAGCCATTCGCAATCACGCGGAAGATGATTTCTGGGGCGGGGAGCAATCGTGTATTTCTCTCACGGAACAATTTACAGCCGAAGCGCTTCAAGGTCTCAGTGATTTTTCCCATGTCGAGGTTCTGTACTTGTTTCATGAAGTCGAACCGTCGGAAATTGTAACGGGAGCGCGTCACCCAAGGAACAACGAGGACTGGCCGTCGGTCGGCATCTTCGCGCAGCGGGCCAAGAATCGGCCCAATCGCATCGGGAGCACGATTTGCAAAATTGTGCGGGTAGAGGGCGTCAGGCTTTACGTCGCGGAACTTGACGCTATCAACGGAACACTCGTGCTGGACATCAAGCCGGTAATGGCCGAATTCCTGCCGCGGGGAGAAGTTCGCCAACCGGCATGGTCGCACGAACTGATGCGCCACTATTGGCTGAGGAAGGGTTAGTGGGTGCCGCACCCTTCCCGCCTTTGGAAAGGTGCGGGTTTTGACTTTTGACTCACATCCACAATCGACTGAAAAATCGACTCATTTCATCGACCGAGAATATCCGCACCCTTGCAAAACCCACAAGGATACGGCACCCAAAATCTCAAGATCGTTTGATGATGACAAATCGTCTGGATTTTTAATTTCGATTTCTCGGCAGAATCGAAGCACCGGAGAGGAGTCCTCGAAGGCCCATCAGCAGCAGGCGCGGCTGGCTGAGCGTAATGTGCCAGAGGACGCGCGCCGCTTCATCGCGCGTGTACTGGCCCAGTGACCGGGTCGTGGAAGTATTCATCAGATCGACAAGGCGGCTGTAATCCGCTTGCTTGAATTGATGAATGGTCTTGCGGACGAGCAGGTGCAGATCGAGTTCGCGGCGCAGCGAGCGCAGTTCGCGGCTTTCGCCTCCGTTGAGGATCGCTTCGCTGACGCCCAACGCGCCACGGAAGCCGGTAACAATTCCTCCAACGGTGGAAACTTTCACCTGCCCTGCGGCGTCGCCCACCAGGAATACGCGCCCCGCGCCCACGCGGCGTTCCACTGGCGTCCAGCGGTCGTACACCGGAATGCGCGCGCCCTGGAAAGAGAGCGGCGTGAACCCGCGCTTCTCCATGAACCGCTCCAGGCAACGGCGCGTTTCCTGGCCATCTTCGCCGATCAAGCCAAGCACCGCGCGGTCTTTGGATTCAGGAATTAGCCAATAAAAATAGGGCGTATCGTCGGGAATGAACCAGACGCGAACCGTGTCTGCCGCCATGTCTGCGGGCACGCGAACGATTGCCTGGACCAAAGGAACGGTCGGCTGGCGAGGCCACCCCGCAGCCTGCGCGACACGGGAAACCGCTCCGTCAGCGCCGACGACGATATCCGCGTGCAGCTCTTCTTTGCGGGCATCGCTCGCGCGCTCCACGGTCACGCGCAAACCGTTGCCATTGCTCTCAAGCGACGCAAACCGATTGCCGAACGAAACCTTCGCGCCGTGGCTTTGCGCCTGCTCAGCCAGGCCGCGAATCAGCCGCGAGCGCTCGATAATCAGATCGGGATTTTTCAGGGGAATCCGCGCCGAGCGTCCGTCGGTGAACAGCTCGAACTTGCGGATTTCGTTGACAATGGCGCGCTCGCCCACTTCCCCCAGCAGCGTGCGCATGTGGCCGGTAACGATCAGCGTGCGTGGCGTGGGATCGAGCGCTTCAGCCCGTTCGAGGACGTCCACCGAGCAGCCGGCCCGCGCCAGCAGCGACGCGGTGAAAAAGCCGGAGGCGGAGCCGCCGATTACGGCAACGTGTCGTGCGGACCCGCGTCCCTTTTCAATCTCCCGCTGCAGAGGAACCTTCCCGCGCCGCAAAACCGCATCGCATCCCACGCGGCGCATCCAGGTGGGAGCGGTTTACAGACCAAGCTTCAGAGACCGGCGAATGTGGGTAACCGACCGTTTCCCACCGCGGCGAGGTCTAACGTATCCGGGCTCACTTTTCACCCGGGATTGCAAAGGCCATTCCAGCCAAAATGAAATTGCATTCGATCCTGATCCGGCCGGGAATCGCGCCAGTAATTCTCACCCGCGCCTGGAACGAGTCCAAGGTTTGCGAAAGCAGTATAGCCAAACTTCAGGATAAGGCAAAGCGGAAGCAGAGCCAAGCGAGGATCGAACACCCCGAGAACGAACCGTTCGGCCTAGCTGGAGTTATTCACTTTTTTCGGGATTGCCGTTCATACGGGGCAAGCTCAAGAAGTCCAACAGCGCAAAGCACCACGGCTGCAACCACAGCAGCGCTAATGTAGGCAGTTAACACCGGGGCGTGGCTAATCGCGAGCGCCAGCAAACCGAACACTGATCCAAGCGCGTACATGAGGAGAACCGCGGTGCGCTGACTATTGAAAATATTCGATAGGCGGTGCGCCGAGTGGTCTTTGCCGGGCGTTGTGAAGGGAATAAACCCGCGCCGCGAACGGGAAATGGTAATCAGCGTGGTATCGAAGACCGTCGCGCCGAGGATGAAGATCGGAATGAGCCACGCGGCTTTCGGGCTGCCGGCCATGACAGGCCTTAGCTTCAGCGCCAGAGTAGCCATCAGGAACCCGAGAAACATCGCGCCGCCATCGCCCATGAAAATCTTCGCGGGCTTGAAATTCCAGCGCAGGAATCCCGCGGCTGCGCCCATCACCGCCGCTGCCATAGTGCTGACCAAAAGCTGCCCGCTCTGCAAGGCGAATATGGCGAAGAAGAGCGACGCCACGGCGGCAATTCCGGCGCATAGCCCGTCCATGTGGTCGAGAATGCTGAACGATGCCGTGATGCCGACAACCCAAACCAGCGTGAGAGCGGTGTCGGCCCATATAGCAAACGTCCCAGGCCAATAGGAGGAGAAGACCTGGGCGCGGATGCCCGTCGCAAGCAGAATGACCGCTGCAGCGGGCATGGCCCCGAACAGCTTGATCTGATGGTGCAGCAGGCCGCGGTCATCCAGAACTCCAACGACCGCCACCAGTGTGGCGCCCGCATAAATCCCGAGTACCTGTACAAGGGCCGCTCCCCGTAGCGTGGCAAGCAGCGCGATCAGGACGCCGGAGTAAATTGCCAGACCGCCCAGCAGTGGAATCGGCTGGAGGTGAACCTTGCGCGGACCGGGACGATCCACCATCCCCACGCGCAGGGCCAACTGACGCACCGGGACAGTCAGCCCCATCGAGGCAATCAACCCTACGGCAAATGCAATCAGGCCCGTATTCATATCAAGACCGGTTTCTTTCGTTCTCGGTTAAGTGTGAACAACGCCTTCCATTGTCTCTATAAAGATTTTCAGCTGTTTGACTCTATCATAGGAATTTGCGATCTCCCGGGCGCGAACGCCCATCTTTCGAATTTGTTCCGTGTCGTGCAACACCCCTCGCAGAGCCTCCACAACGCTGTTTGGGTCGTCCGGATTCGCGGCCAGGCCGCAACCGGTGCGCCGAATAATGCGCACCACATCGCATTCCTCCGGGGCGACGCCCAGCACGGGCCGCCCCGCGGCCAGCGTCGGATACAACTTGCTCGGGACCACAACGCCCTCAAGGCCTCTCTTCACCGTAACAACGTGCATATCCCCGGAAGAAAGAACCAGTGGAATTTCATTAGCGGTACGGAACGGCAAAAAGCGCACAGCGCGACATCCGGCGGCCATAGCTTCGACTTGGGATTTCATTGCACCCTCGCCGACAAAAACCAAGCCAACGCCTTCATTTTCGAGCATTCGAACTGCCGAAATCAGAGTCTGCCATGCGCCGTAGAAGCCCAGGTTCCCCGCATGTACCAGAACGAAACGAAAGTCGCTGCGAATTTCACGGGCAACAGGATTGTCCGGCGAAGGCAGTGTTTCAGGGATCGTAATTCCATCGCGCGAAATCACCACACGGCCCGAATCCACGCCTTTTGCGACGATCCGATCTCGCATGTCCTCCCCAAGCACGATTACGCGCGCAGCGCGCCGCAAAGCCCAGCGATGCATATTCTCCCAGCGAGCCGTGAAGCTTCCAGGACGGACAATCGATCCGCCAACGGCCATATCCGGGTACATATCACGAATATTGTAAACAAAAGGCCGCCCGGAGTATTTCGCAACCAGCGCCCCAGCGATACCCTCAATCGGCGGGTCGGTCATTGCCAGTACCACTTCGGAACGGATTGAAAGCGCCCGCGGGATTGCCAGCGCAAGGTACGTCAGATAGTTCGAAACGCGCCGGCGCATCTGAAAGCGCGGATAGGCCGTCGATCCGACGCGCTCCACCGTGAGATTGCCGCGAACTTCGCGGCGAAGCAGATAGCGTGGATGGTGCTCGGTAGGGTCATAGCTTGGACGCCCAGCAAGCACCGTGACGCGATGCTTTTCAGCGAGTGCCTCTGCCACCATCGCCGCGCACTTGGCCGTGGCGCTGGTGTCCGGCGGAAAATATTCGTTCAGGAGAAGGATGTGCAAGGGCGTGTCCGAAATGAAAAAAACGAGAAATCGCCAGCGGGGCAAAATCGATGGAACGTACCGCTACCGATCAGCGCGGCACCTCGGAACTCGGTTTTCGAACTAAAATGTCGCCAAGCACAAGGACGTCCATCTTCGTTCGCAGAAAACATTCGATGGCTTCCTCGGGGCGGCAAACAATCGGTTCGTTATCATTGAACGATGTGTTCAACACCACAGGCACACCCGTGAGATTGGCGAACTCTCGAATCAGACGCCAGTAACGCGGATTCGCCTCCTTCGTGACCGTCTGGAGCCTACCGGTCCCGTCCACATGGGTGGGTGCGGGAATTTCGTCGCGCTTCTCGGGCCGCACTGAGTACGCCTGCGTCATGAATGGAGAAGGGTAGGACTTTTCGAAATACTCTCCGGTGCATTCCGCAAGCACTGACGGCGCGAAGGGACGAAACATTTCGCGGTGCTTGATTCGGGCATTCAGGATATCTTTCATGTCCGCGCGGCGCGGATCGGCGACAATGCTGCGATTGCCCAATGCCCGTGGGCCCCATTCCGCGCGGCCCTGAAACCAACCCAGGATTTTCCCGGCCGCAATTTCCTTGGCGGTTTCTTTAGCAGTCTGTTCTTCGGGAAGCTCGGTAATTTCCATGCCTTCCTTACGAAGCCGGCTGGCGCCGACGGCTGCGCGCAACTGCTCCGGCGTATATTCCGGGCCCCAGTAGGCATTCTCCATCACGAACGAGCGCGGATTGCCGAGAATCTGGTGATGAACGAAGTAAGCAGCGCCGACGGCCAGACCCGCATCGCCCGAGGCAGGCTGAACATAAATTTGTTCGAATGGCGTATGATCGTAAATCTTTCCATTGGCAACGCAATTAAACGCGACGCCGCCCGCGAGGCACACCGCTTTCTGTCCGGTGCGCTTATGCAGCGCGCGCAGCATTTCGAACAAAACTTCTTCGAGGCGGGCTTGCAGTGACGCTGCGCCGTCGCGATGCACTTTCTCAACAGGAGCCGCAGGATCGCGGGCAGGTCCGAGGCGTTTGGCCATGTAATCCGAGAACATTGCGCCGAGTTCCGGAGTTTTCCCCGCATCGCTCCAGGTCATATCGGGACCGTTGAGATGGTGCTTGAAATACTCGAGCCCCAACCGGAAACCGATGCTGCCGTTTGTTCGAACGATGTTGCGAAACTCATCCAGATAGGCGGGCTCGCCATAGGCGGCCAGCCCCATCACTTTGAATTCGTCGCCAAACTTTCGAAAGCCCAGATACTGCGACACCGCGGTGTAATACAAGCCCAGGGAATGGGGAAACGCGATCGATCCGGCAATGCTCATCCGATTGCCGTGCCCGGTTCCCCACATGGTGCTGGCAAAATCGCCCAATCCATCGGCAGAAAGCAGCGCCGCCTGTTCGAATGGAGAGACGAAAAACGTGCTCGCGAGGTGGGCCTGGTGATGCTCAATGCGATGGAATCTTGCTTTTACCGTATCCGGAGCAACGTCAAAAGCCTGCGCGAGAGCCTCAGGGATTCCCACAAATCGTGTCAACACTTTGGCGCGCTCGCGCGCAAAGCCGGGCATTTTCATTGCATAGAATAACTTCGTCGCCATCCGCGCCCAGGGATTGCGCGGGATGGCCACGTGATCCACTTCGGAAAGCTTGATTCCCGCCACATCCAGGCAGTAGCGGATCGCCGCGGACGGAAACCCGGCGGCATACTTTACGCGGTTAAATCGTTCCTCTTCCACGGCAGCAACCAGTCGGCCATTGGAAACCAGAGCGGCGGAAGCATTGCCGTGGTACGCGTTGATCCCAAGTATATGCATCCCGAAGTATTCCCTCTCTGCATTCGATTGTCGCCTTCACACGTATCCGCAGAAACTAAAAACGCGGGTCGGATACTCCCCCAGCTGCCGCGGCGGGATGAAGGGCTGGTACGCCGGAAGTTGTATTCGTCACTGCACCGGTGACATGGCGCTTGATCCACTCGTTGAGCACGTAAAGGCTCCATGGACGCGACCAGTTTGTCTGGCCGATAATGAAATTTTGCCATGCACCGCGCACGGCACGTGGGTTCATATATGGCTGTAGCTCAGGAGTAAGGTTTGCTAGGGTCTGCGATACCCTTACACCTAGTGGCCCTCGGAGCCACACCTCCCAAGGAAGAGTAAATGTCCGCTTCGCTTGACCCAAGACACTATCGGGAAGTAAACCCGACAGGGCTTCGACCAACAACGCTTTAGGCACCCCCGGCATGAATTTTGAGGACTTTGGCAATCTTGCCATGAACTCCACAAGCCGGTGGTCGAGCAACGGAACACGGACCTCAAGGGAATTGGCCATACTTACAGAATCAGTATCCCTCAAGAGCGTATTGACCATGTAGGATTGCAGTTCCAGACAGGAAACAGAGTTAAAAGAGTCGAGAAGCCTTGCCTGATGAGCGGTTTGCTCCATACGCTGGCGCCAAAGCGGCTGTGCTTGTTGCTGATTTCGGGGGCGATCAGTGGATTCGAAATATGGGGCCAGCAAACGCCTCACGCGGGATGGTGTGAATAGCAAACGCGTAAAATAATAGGCGTGTGGAAAATCATTGGGAGTACGCCACGCCGCAGATGCCTTACGAATCGCGTCACCGCTGGCTATGCCGACGGCCAACCTGGCTGTCAGACGACGCAACGAACTAGGAACCCACCGGCCAACACCGGCGGCGAATTCTGCCCGCGGAGTGGTGTAAAAGGTGGAATAGCCGCCAAACATTTCATCACCACCCAGTCCGGAGAGTGCCACTTTCAGACCGGATTGATGAGCAGCCCATGATACGAAGAACGTATTCAGACCGTCCATTGAAGGCTGATCCAGCGCGTTAACGGCGGGGTCCACTTCAGCCAGCAATTGATCAGGAGTCAAGAGGACTTCTTGATGGCGGGTTTTGAAATGTTCGGCAATTTGACGGGAAATCTTTGCTTCGCTATAGCGCTGCTCGGGGAACACCACCGTGAATGTGTGCAGTTCGCTTTGGGAACGGTTGGCGAGCGCGACGAGCGCAGTGGAATCCAAGCCGCTGGAAAGAAACACGCCGACAGGAACATCGGCAATCAGGTGATCGCTTACAGTTTCTTCAAGCAGGGGACGCAACTGCCTTGCTGCATCTGAGAAATTTCGAGGTTGGGGGCCGTCGGTCTCGACGGCTACATCTGAAAAGTTCCAATACTTTTTCGGCTGCAGGACCGGTGGCGGAGCATCCGCCTGAAAGGCAGCGAAGTGACCCGGAGGAAGAGAAAATACGCCTTCCACCATGGTATTCGGCTCGGCAACAGAACCGAACAGCAGATACGCTTCGAGAGAATCGCCCTGCACGCGCGGCGCGATGCAGCCGCTGGCGATCAGGGCACGAACTTCAGAGGCGAACAGCAACGCCCCATTTGCATAGGAATAATAGAGCGGCTTGATGCCCATCCGATCGCGGGCAAGGAAGATTCGCGCGCCTCGCGCGGCCTCTCCGGATGCACCTGAAGCGCGAGCATCCCAAATGGTAAAGGCAAACATTCCGCGGAGTTGGCGTAAGCACTGTTCTCCCCATTCTTCGTATGCATGGACGATGACTTCCGTGTCGGAGTGAGTCCGAAACTTGTGTCCGCGGGCTTCGAGCGTGCCGCGCAAATTCCGGAAATTATAGATTTCGCCATTAAAGACAACCGCGACGTCGCCCACTTCATTGAAAACAGGCTGGTGGCCGCCGGGAAGGTCAATGATGCTCAAGCGGCGCATTGCCAGAGCCGCGGAGGCAGCCACGAACAAACCTTCGTCGTCCGGTCCGCGATGCCAAAGGGCGTGCAGCATCCGGCGGGTAATGACTTCCGCCTGGTCCGCCCGTTCCATTCCAATGACGCCGCAGATTCCGCACATGGATTATTTGGAATTACTAAACAGAACGCTTCCCACCTTGAGGAATTGATCGCGCAATCTTATTCGGTTAACACCGAACTTGTGAAACCAATGGCAACCCAAAAACGACCTTATCGCAAGTGCAAAGCATAGCAGGATAGTCGAAATAGTCAGCATGGCAAACGATTCTCGCTCCAGCAATAACGTCCAATTTATGGACTCTTCCCACGATGGCCAGAAAAAGTTCAAGGTTGGTCGAAGATATCGCCCCACCAAAGGGATCCGTCCGAGTCGAACGTGCACGGTCCTGTCATAGGTATATGTGGAGGGGTAACCCGGGATCGCACTCGTGACCGCATGAAAAATATCTGGACTCTGAAGTTCTTGTCGGGACACAAGGCGGCCATTTGGCAGCCGGAGAATGGCGTGATATGAGGGATCAACGATGACCCAGCGGTTGTCGATGAGAACTTCGACCACTACATGTTTGCTAAGCCGTCTCTCATCCAAGAGAAGCAGGCGGCGGGCAGACAAGCCACTGCTCTGCGCAAGGTTCGCAAATGCATTGCTTGCCGTACCGCATACATCCAGAAGCTGTTTATAGTTAAGCGTTTCTTCCGGATTACGCCCATTGAGGGCCTCCGAGGGCAGCGCGGTGCGGCGCGCGGGACCATGTTGCATCCACGTAAGAATTGCTTGGACCTTTTCCTCAGGAGTATCGGAAGAGGGGATAATGGCGTCCGAAAAACCCCTCAAGTAACTTCTAGTGGAAAATTCCCAGCCCGCACTGTAAATAAACATCCCTAACGAAAGAGTAAACAAAATATTCGCAAGAAACCAGCACGCTCGGAGTATGGAACTTTTCTTCATTGCAGGCGCCCCGCCGACACCAGTTCCCTGTACAGAGATTCCATGTGGGCAAGAGGTTCCGCCCAGCCAAGTGCGCGAGTGACTTCAATACAACCTGCCCGCAAATGCGCGGCAAAAGCCGGATCATCCAGAATTTTTTCGAGTCCGGCTTCCAAGGAAGCGCAATCGTGCGACACGACCAAACCCGCACGCCGGTCAAGCATTGGGGCGATACCACAACGGTCGGTCACGAGAACAGGTGTCCCACATGCGACGGCTTCCGCTGCAGTATTACCAAAATTCTCATTCTGCGAAGGCAGGACAAACAGGTCCGCGTCGCGATAGGCCGCCCATTTTGCTTCGCCATATAGCGGGCCAGTAAACAAAACTCCTCCATTCAAGCCCATCTGGGCAGCGTATTTCTCAAGGCGTTGGCGAAAGCCGTCGCCTTCATCCGGCCCCGCCATGACAAGAAGCGACGGCTGGGTGCCGTGTTCTCGTCGATACCAGCGCGCAAATGCTTCCAGCATCAAATCCGGACTCTTCTTTGATACAAGACGTCCGAGGAAAAGTACAAGCTTCACCTTTGTTGATATGTCCCACTGGTTACGGAAACGCCCGGTGGGGGGAAGTTCCGCGGGAACATCGATTCCATTGCGGCGTACCACGATGCGACTTGCGGGGATGCCACCATCCAACAACTCTTGCCGTTCCCGCTCCGCAGTGGCTATCAGGCGGTCAGCACCGCGAATCATCGCACCACCAAAAATGAGATGGTACATACGTTTCAGCCAGATATTGCGAACAATAGGCTGGAACATGCCCATCGGTTCGATCACGTAAGGAATGCCTGCGCGGCGACAGGCAGCTGCAACTTGCGGTCCCAAGAGATCGTAGAGGCCAAATATGTGGACTAGATCGTAAGAAGCGAGGCGTTCCTTGCAGAACGATGTAGTCCCTGGATTCCAGGTCAACGCGCGATGTCGGACTTTCGTCGTGAGGTAGACTGTTTCGACGCCTCCTTCGCGGGACTCCCATCCCCAGCGGCTCTGTGTAGCTTCCAAACTTTGCCGCCTTACCGAATCCAGACCCAAATCGGCCGTTAGAACCGTTACTTGATGTCCTGCTGCGGCCAATCCCCTTGCCAATGCCCTGACTTTAACCGTGGGGCCGCCTTGGTCCAAAAATGGGTAATAGGATTGCGTTACATTTAAAATCCGCATACACGAATATCGGATTCGAACCGAAACCGAAAATCCAGAGCATCCCCTCCAGAATTATACTCTGATCATGAATGTCGGCGTTTAGGCCTTCTATCATTAGAGTTGTCGTATCAGAACATGCTCCATCGCTTGTCCCAATCCCATTTGGAAACGTTCGAAGCTGTAGGACGTCTGGACACGTTGACGCCCCTTCGCTCCCATCTCACAAGCCCGCGCTGGATCAACGAGGAGCGATTCCAATGAGCAGGAAAGAATTGCAGTGTCTCCATGCGGCACGAGCAGGCCTGTCACGCCATCCACGATCACATCCAGCGCACCACCATGCCTCCCCCCAATGACAGGCTTGCCATGGGCCATCGCTTCCAGAAACACGAGGCCGAATCCTTCGCCGCGACTGGGAAGCGCGAAGATATCGCAATGCGCATAGCAGGCGAAGAGTTCCTCCTGCGTTAGTCCATGAAGAAAACGTGTGTTTTCCATTACACCGAAATCGCGTGCAAGCTGTTCGAGCCGCGGCCGGTCTGCGCCATTTCCGACGAGTACCAACACTGCGTCTGGTGCAGCGCGAAGGACCTGAGGTAAAGCGGAAATCAAGGTATCCGCACCCTTATAACGTTCGACAGGGTCCCAGCGTCCGACCGTAAGAATGATGCGCGCGCCTTCCGGAAATGCTTGCGGACGCGAAGGATGAGCATTCGTTCGAAGTCTCTCCTCGAATTCGGGGTCAAGCCCCCAAGGTAGCTGCCGAACCCGTTCCACGCGAATTCCTTGCTCGTGAATTAAATGCTGGACTGTGTCATGGCTGGGGGCGGTTACGAGGTCCGCTTGTCGCAGAGCGTAGCGGCGCACCCAGCCCATTGGCTGCCATACTTCGATGCCATGCGCAAACACGATCGTGCGGAATTTCCGGGAACGCAATCGCATCACGGCTACGACAGGAGCCAAATGGGGATGAGCTGCGATTACAATTGAGGGCCCGCGGCCCGCCGCGCGTAAAGCGGCGAGCACGAATTGCGATTTGTCATGCGCGTGCCCGGTAATGTGAAATCCCTGCGAACCGACATGAACCGGGTGCAGCCCCTGCCGATCGTTGAGGCTCAGGAAACGGCAGGGAAGACTGTGGTCCGCTGCAAATTTTGTTGCGACTGAGGCAATATGACGTCCAGCGCGCTGCACTCCGCCGGGCGAGAGAAGTTCCGTAAATAGTCCTATGACCATTATTTCGTAGGCGATTGCTCGCGATTTTCCACGCCGCCCAGGCTCTTGCTTAAGCGCACCTGTTCGAATAGATCCTTCATCGCGGCAGCGTTATTATCCCAGGTGAATTTTCCGGCCGTGCGCGCGGCATTTTCGGCAAGCGTGTTTCGAAACTCGGCGTCGTCGAGCAACCTGCGAATCAAGTCCGCGAGGGTTCGAACGTCCTCGGGGTCCTCGAGAATCATTCCGTCAACACAGTGCGTAATAATTTCGGCGCCTCCGTTGTTTCGCGAGGTGATCACAGGCAGGCCGCTGGCCATGGCTTCGGCGGGAGGTTGCGCGAAGGCGTCTTCGAGCGATGGGCCAATGTAAGCGTCGGCGGCAGCGTAGAAGAACTCGACATCGGAACGCGCGGGGACAAATCGCACCCGGCCTTTCAGACGATTGCGCTTAATCGCGGCCTCATAAGGCGCGGGATTATCCGAGCCCGCGACTAACACAACCACCCGCGGATCCTGCAACAAACCCACAGATTCAATCAGACTCGGCAGGCCTTTATTTTTCCAACCGTTGCCGATCAGCAAGAGGGTGAAATCATTTTCGCCGAGGCCGAAACTTTCTCGCGCTGCGGAACGCATGGAAACGCGGCGGGCGGGATTGAAACGCGAGAGATCAAACCCTCCGTACACCACATGCACTCGATCGGTGCGACCGTAGTAATGGCTCAAAGCGGAAGCAACCTTGCGGGAAACAACGGCCAGCGGCCTGTCCGGGCGCGGATACACGCGGCCCTCCAGAAATTGGATTAGACGATAGTAGATCCGTCGGTGAATGAGTTGCGGCCAGGTTCTTATGGGATTGCGCGACAACCGGACTTCGCTCGCGACGCTCTCGCGCAGGCGCGCGAAAACCACATGGACAGAGATGACGTCCGCGTCGAAGCAATTGATGCCGGGAGTATAGACCACCTCGGGAGCCAAACCGCAAAATCGGCGGTCACGCCAGCGCCAGAGATGATTCGCCAGAAACCACCACAGGTATGCAAATAAGTGCGGCCCCGGCAGCGCGGGAATGCGGTGCCACACGATCTTGTCGAGGTCCACATCTTCGACACGATTGCTGTATAGATGAATTTCGTAATCGTCCGCCAAATGCTGCACGCATTCGGCGACACGCCGTTCGGTGCCATGACGTTTGTCGATGAAGGGGGAGACGACGGCGATGCGTGGTCTTTGCATGGACAGGCGCGACCCTATGGGCTGACCTGCATGATTTCGCACCAGCGCTCAAGAACGAACAAGCTCCAGATGCGCGACCAGCCGACGGAGGCCTCGGACCGCTCATAGCGGCGCCAGAGTTGGTCCACCGCGCCGAACTCCAGAACTCGCAGGTTGCGAAGGCGTTGTTGCGAAAACGTTTCCTGCATCGTCTTATGCAAGTCTCGCGTGATCCAACTTTTGAAAGGAAATGTGAAGGTGCGCTTTCGTCGCGACTCGAGATCGCGCAGCAGGTCCGGAGAAAGAAAATACCTCGCGGCATCGAGCAGAAGGCGCTTTTGCTGAATGCGGGTTTCCGAAGGCACGGGTAGAAGATATTCGACCAACCGGTGGTCGAGGAAGACCGGGCGGACTTCGATGCTGTGCGCCATGCTGGTGGCGTCGAGATCGCGCAGCAGGCGCGGCTCGAGATGCGTGTGAATGTCCATGAAAGCCAGGCGCTCGAGAAGGTCTTCATGTTCGACCAGTTTGGACCAATAGGCCAGGTGATGCTGCGCTTCGGCGTGATGACCATTTTTTCCCATCGACGGAGAAAGCAGACCTGCGACGTCGCGATCGAGGAAGAGAACCTTGACGGCCATTTGCGATGCGACGAACGGATCGTCGGCGCCGATCAAGTAGGAAAGTTTGCGCCAGCGAAACGGCAGCGAAGACTGATTCAGAATGGGCCCGAACACTGCATTGGGAAAGGGACGTGCCCAGCGGGCGACTTTTGTGAAGCGTTCGAACCACGGGAGCGATTCGTAGCCGCCAAAGAGTTCGTCGCCGCCTTGCCCGGAAAGAGCGACTTTGAATCCCGCTTCGGCGGCCAGTTTCGAAATCCAATAGGAGTTCAGGCCATCGACGCTGGGCTGGTCGAGCGCCCAGATTGCGTGATCGAGATCGGAGGCCACGCGGGCGGCGTCGAGCGTGACGACCTGATGCGGGATGTCGAGCGCCTGGGCTGTCTTACGGCTGAGTTCGGTTTCATCGAATTCGGTCTCGCCGAAGCCTACCGTCATCGCGGAAAGATTTTGCGCGCCAGCTTTCCGTGCTGCCGCGGCCAGACATGCGGAATCGGTGCCGCCGCTCAGAAACATCAGGACCGGAACATCAGAGACCAGATGGTTCCGCATGGCGTCGAGCAACACGCCGGAAAGGCCTTCCGCAAGCTGGTCTGGAGCGGGCGCGGCGAAGGAGTGCGTGTTCAGCGTCCAGTAGGACTCGGTGCGCCATTCGCCATTTTGCCAGACTCCAATGTGGCCCGGTTCCAGCGGAGTCACTCCACGGATGGCCGTCCACGGCGGTGGAATGTGGCCCAGTTGAAGAAACGCACGCAGACCCGCGGGGTCGAGTTGCCGGGGCACGAGTCCGGAGGCTAGGAGTGTCTTGATCTCCGATGCAAAAACCAATTGGCCAGCGGAACGGTACAAGTAGAGCGGCTTGATTCCCAGGCGGTCCCGCGCCAGAAAAAGTTTTTGCGCCTGGATATCCCAGATGGCAAAGGCGAACATGCCGCGGAGTTTCTCGACGCAGCGTTCTCCATATTCCTGGTAGAGGTGCAGGACGACTTCGGTGTCAGTTGTGGAATGAAACTGATGTCCGCGCTTTTCCAGTTCCGCGCGAAGCTCGGCGGCGTTATAGCTCTCGCCGTTGTAGGTGATCCAGAGATTGCCGTCGGCGCTGGACATCGGCTGGCGGCCACGATCGCTTAGGTCGATGATGGCAAGACGCGCGTTGACGAGCTGGCAGGACCCCAGGGACTGCACTCCCTGACTATCCGGGCCGCGGTGGGACATGGCTTTGGCCATGCATTCGGCCCCCGGACGCAACGCCTCTGCCGAGCCCGGCGTCGCGATCCCGGCAATTCCGCACATGCGTGCTAATCTCCCTCAACCGCAAGCTGCATCCGCGACATTTGCCGCTCACGCTTGCTCATAGGGACTGGCTGCGGCATCTCCGCCAGCTTTGGAAGGCGGTACAGGACCCCCACCAGAAGCCACATGTAAGCGTTATTCACATAGTTCTGATACGGCTGGATACCCAAATACGTGAGCAAGACCAGAAGAACGAGTGCGTACCACCAGATTGCGAACGCGATGGGAAAATAGACGGTCTGGCGAAGTTGTTTGACGATGCGCCATCCGGACCAAAGCAGCGCCGGGACCCAGACGAGCCACAGGACCAGCCCCCCAATCCCCATTTCAATGACCAGCGCGCCATAGCCGTTTTCGACGCCGATATTCGGCTGCGGTTCATTCAGGAATCTTGCAACATATTGTGCCCCGAGTGATGTCACACCTGTCCCATACCCGTACACCCAGCGCTCGTGGTCAAAGGCCTGAAGCAGGTTACGGATGGGATAGTCCCAGCTCCGGTTCTGAAGCTCGGATCCTTCACCACCATAGGACAAGGTTTCCGACATGAATGCCCAGTTGGCACCCAGAACGGTCGGAAAAACCTCCGCCATCAGAATCAAACCAATGCCCCCAATAAGCAATGCCCGGCGTAGCGCTTTTACAAGATGACGCCCTTGCCCCCACTTCCAAGGGGCACCCCAAAGAAACGCAGCCGTCATTACAAATGCGCTGCCTGCCACGAAAACGAACGGAGTACGGGTACCCGTAATCATGACGGCCACGGTGACGACACCAATGCCCAGGAATCCATACTTGGCCCCGCTGCGGCGGCTCAATAGGAGGTATCCTTGGGCCCCCATGGCCATGATCCACAGAAGAATCAAATACATCGAAAACCGCCCCGCGCTGACGAATACGGAACTAGTCGCAAGGACTTCCTGATGCGTAATTGGTGAAATGCGAACAACGTGAGACAACGAGTACAAATCCGACGAAGCGTCGTCCGGCGATAGAAAATGGACCCCCAACACGGATTGGGCGATGCCAAGACCGGCGACGACAATTCCTGCCAAGACGTTTACGACCAGAAAGCGTTCCAGATCTTTGGGGCGCTCCAGCATCGCGTATCCGAGAAGCATCAATGGCGCGTAGTAAAAGTAAATCTTCAGCCCAAGCAAGCCGTAAAAAATGCTGGGCGACCATGTATTGAAAACTTGAATCACAGCAAACCAGAAAAAAATACCGAGGGGGAGAAGGAAAGGAATCTTGAAAGATTCCACTTGCCGCCTGCGCTTGGCCATGTAATAGGAAAGGTAGGCGACTCCGATCAGAAAGTCCTTAGCAAAAAAGACCGTCATGCTGTTACCAAGGTATTTCCGTGCAAGGTCCTCAAAAAGCAGCCAAACGAGAAAGAGGAGAACGCCGGAGCGCCAATCGTTCAGGATATGCACCACAATCGCGCCCACGACGATGCTAAGCCCAAACATGATCAGCGTCTGGTCCGATCCGGCAATGATCCAGCTTGCCAATTCCCAGACAAGGCCGATGACTATGAGACCCATTACCAGGCCGCTAATCTGGCGTTTTCCAGTGGAGCCGATCGTTAACTGCATATCAGAATACTTTCCCCCATTCAAACGCTTGTGAAATTATGCTCGTAGGTCACCGATGCCGCAACTTTAGAATTGCGGAGTGTTGCCTTACCTGTGTTTTCACGTTCTTTCCTGGGGCGCCGTCTTTCATGCAATGGCCTTCGCCTTACTGTCATTCATTTCGGGAGAAGGAGTGAAGCGATCCTTGAGAGTCAGGAAAAAGTTTTCGTAGTATTCGCGTGAAATATGAGCAACAGCAACAGCCCCGCAGGTTGCAACAACAAATCGAATGCACAAGGCCGAAAACGTTCCCGACGTCACGTGGACTTGCGACGAAAGTCTGTAAACCACAGCATCATAGGCGTCGAACACCAAAAGATGAATCAGGTAGAGCCCGTAACTGATCCTGCCCAAATACCTAAAGGCCGGCCACAACACAAGGCCTCTCCATCGACTCGTTCCTGCTAAAAGAAATAAGCCGAGAAGTCCTGTGAAGCCCATGTTCCAGGGAGTAATCTGCAGAGCAGCGCCTATCGGAGTGCCCTGTCGCTGGAGGATTCCGAAGGGAATGCATGCAACCCACATTACCGCCGCCCCGAAAATGGCCACGCATGAAAACAGGAGTAACTTCGTGCGATTCTCTTCACATTCGCGCAGCACGATTACGAGAAGCGCACCACAGGCCAGTCCGTCCGCAGAATTCCACGTATAGTTATTAAATGTGTAGAAGACGTTGCCACTCCGCGCCTCAATGATGAAGCTCAACCAGCGCAACAGGGGACTTACAACAATGATCGCCACCGATAGAATCGCCAAACGTTTCGGCGTGGTATGCCGTACGATCATCGGCCACACCATGTAAAAATGTTCCTCAACTGCAAGCGACCAAAAAACAGGATAGGACATCGCTACACCAAAAAGCGGACTGATATTGGAGAGATAGACGCTGCTAAACGCCAAATAAGCCCATGTGCTTTGACGGCAAATTGCAAGAATTAGCAAAGTCGCATAATAAGCCGGGATTATTCGAAGGGCGCGCCGCAAATAAAAGCGGCGATAGTAATCAGACCGCTGAATTGACTGCAGCAAAAGACCCGTAATCAGGAATCCTGATAAAACAAAGAAAAGGTTCACGCCCATGCGGCCTGTCCAAGTGGCATAAACAAATAACTTCTGGACGCGGGTGAGCCCATGCATGTCGTTCTGCCAATAAAACGCATGGTAGATAACGACCATCAGAATCGCCAAGCCCCGGATTACGTCAAGCTCCGGCATGACCGGGCGTAAGATGGGATCGCTTGGAGTGACCTTCACTTTTACCCTATTTCTTCCGCATCTCGTTCAGACATGAAACCCCATCTTTCAGGCTGAAAATGCCCTGATTTTTCTATTTTTTTCTGAATTGTTTTTTGGGAAGGTAAAGGCCAAATCCACGGCCTTCACCAAACCGTCCACATATTCGCTCGGCGACCATGTCTCCATCCGCTTACGCGCAGCGATACTCAACCGCGCCCGATTATCCGGATTTGAACAAATGTCACCTAGAATCGCCGCCAGCGCATCAACATCTCCCACGGGAAACACATAACCGTTCTCGCCCGGTCGAACCAGGTCGTATTTCGCTCCCACCCGGTCGCTTACCACGACAGGACACCCGCAAAGCATTGCTTCATTCACGACTAGACCAAATGGCTCATAAAGGGATGGGAGCACGAGCAAATCCGACGAACTATAGACAGCCGGGAGCTGCGATTGATTTACAAATCCCAGGAAATGAACTCGGTCGAATACATTCAGATCGCGCGCACGCTGCTCAATCTGGCTCCGCAATGGCCCGTCTCCGGCAAATACGAGAAAAGATTCGGGAACGTTCGCACGGGCAAACGCCTCCAACAGGTCCAGAGGCCCCTTCCATGGCTGCAATTTTGCACAAAACAGCACCACGGGCGCGTTAGCGGGGATTTGCCAGCTGGCGCGCACCGCATCGCGATCGACTTCAGCAGCGCACTCGGTCCACCAGGCATTGTCCACGACGTAAGGCGCCAGCACTATTCTATCGGCAGAGAACCCGAGCGCCTTCAACTGCTCGGCGGCGCCGGAAGATACCGTCAGAAGGACTTTGCCAAGCGACAAAATTCGCTGGACCAACAACCTTTTGAAACGGAGTTTCCATTTCGATTGCGCCGACCAGCTCCGCAAACTGTGTGCTTCCGTAGTGAACAGGATGGGAACGCCGTACCACTTGGCAGCCAGAATGGCGATCCATGCACCAGCGTAAAAATATCCACTGACATAAACCGCATCGAATTTTCCATCGCGAATCAGCTTCCACAATCCGGGGTTAAACAGGCCGAAAAAGCGCCCGATTCCCGGACGCCAGGCCCGGTTCGGCACATGCACCCAGGGATATCCTTCGAGCAAAGGCGTGTCCCAGGTCACCTCGACGCCAAAGCCAGGATCCACTCCTGGCAGGGCACCCTGCATGCTGCAATAAGCCACTAAGATTTCCAAACGAGGGTCTTGCGCCATCTTCCGGAAAACCGGAGAAGAGTATTGGACAACGTGTGACCCAACAATCAGGAGCCGGCGACGCACTACACTTGTAGAAATCAGCGGGTCGCGACCGGCGCCTTGTTCGGCAAGGATTGAATCGTGTGTCATTACACGACCTCCTTCGCACGAGCCATCCAAGGTTGCAGCAGACGCCGCCTTACTCCGGCGGTGCGTGCTTCAGTAAACTCCGCCACGATGTAAGCATAACTTAGCATGATCAGCGCAATCCAAAACCCATAGAAAAGGTGCCGCACATCGGGCTGCCAGCTTCCCTGCGGATCGCACAGCGCGCGCAGGAGCAGCAGGGCCGGGAAATGTGTCAGATAGAGCGTGTAGGAAAACCCGGAAAGTTTTTTTGCTGCGTGCGCGTAGAAGGCAGATACACCCTGACGCGATCCATGAATCAGCGCGAACAGCCACAGCGCGAAGCAGAGGCCGATCGCATAGTCGGTGAGAACGTCGGAAGAAAAACGGTGCGTGCGGCCCCAGGCGAGCGCGAAAAAAAAGATCAAACCCGCCGCAATGGACATCATGGACTGGAGACCGCGCGACTCGACATCCGTCGAGCGGCGCAGGTGTCCGGCGAGCACTCCGGCCAGCCAGATCAGGAAATACAAACCGATTTGCGGACCCACAAACCAAAGGAGTGTGGCGGCAAGCGCCGCATACAAGAGGCGGTTGCGAATTCCCGGCCATGCAAAACCCGCAAGGGCCATGGCCGGAAACAAAATGTAATACCAGAATTCGTAGCTGAGGCTCCACAGCGGGCCGTTCGAGCCAAAGACCGGAGTGATCACGCTCTGAAGAAAAAAGAGATTGCCAAAGAAGATTGGAACCGTCGAGCGCAGAGCTACGCTCGGAAGATAATACTTATAGAGACCGCCGTAGTAGAACGAGGCCGCCTGCGGGATTCGCATCCCGATCTGGTCCCACAACGCGCCCAGAATCAGCGCGGGAAATAAGACCAACTGCAATCGCGTCAGGCGGTTGACAAGATACACGCGCCAGGACCAGCGCTCTGCGCTTACCGAATCGAGCACGCTCATGCCAATGAAATAGCCGCTGAGGACAAAAAATATCATGACGGCCTGATGGCCGAAGCCGGTAACGGCGTAGAGCAAACGGTTAGCAATGGATTTGTTCGCCAAATAAGGAAAATCGACGAAGAACAAACCCCGGATGTGGCCCAGCATGACCGCCAGCGCCGAGACTCCGCGAATCAGATCGAGATGAACTGAAGTGCGCGCGGAAAGTTGGAGTTTCTTGGCCAATGCAAACCTTTACGGCTTTCTCCCGCGCGCGTTGATCCCGTTGTAACCCGTCCCGATATAGACATCGACCAGGCCTGCCTCGGCAAACCACTGGCGAACGGTCTCCAGCGTCTGCGGATGATCGTGCACGGGAGAAAACATGTCGAGAGCGCTCAGGATTTTTACCTGTTTCAGTTCCTCATCGGTGTAATCGTATTTCGGCTTGTGCGAAATCGGACCGATGGGAATGAGATTGCCAATGGGCTTGCCAATCAGCGGAATTTTATACAGCGCCTTTTTGAATTCGAATGCCGGTGGAATCACCCAGGAGAGAAATCGGTGAACGCCTTGCGGCCCCATCCAGGTAAGGAAGGGGCGCACCCAGTATTTCAAAGGGGGAAACAGGCCAGTGTGGCGCTGGTAGCAATCGATTACAATTTCTCCGCCCGGACGTAGATACGGTACCAGGCTCATGAACGCGCCACGCACGTCCGGACAATGCTGCACCACGCCCATACAGAAAATCTTGTCGAATGATTCCTTGCGCAAAGGAATCTGATAAATGCTGGCCTGAAAAATATGTACGAGCGGAGAGTCGCCGTTATTTTTAAAATTCGCCTCCACAGCGTTGCTCAAGTCGAAAGAGAAAACCTCGGCGCCGGTTTCGAGAGTAATCTGTGTGAAGCGGCCCATGCCGCAGCCCGCCTCCAGAATTCGCTGCCCCTCCATGCGCGTCGGCCATTGCGTAGTTTTGAAAAAACGTTCGCGGCTCAGATCGTTGCCCATGTGCCGGTCCAGTTGCAGGCGGTCGAAGCGGTTCCACTGATAGCCGAACGACTGCGCGTACTCTTCGCTGGGCACGAACCTGGGCATCGACCTAACGATGGGGAAGGTCTTTCCGCAACCAGTGCAGGTCAATTTGCCCTCGGCTGAATTCCCGTTGTTCTCCGCGGACGGATTCGCTTCTGCGCGTAGCGACGATCCGCATGCGATACATGCGAACAGGTCGACAGCGTTCTGATTCATCGGAGATTGCTCCACAAGTTGGTTATTCACCGGTCGCCTTCCCTATTGCGCTCGGCCGGCAATCCCCACTGGACTCGATCAGTTTGGCAATGCGTTCGCCAGCTCGACCGTCGCCGAAGGGATTCGCAGCATGCGCCATTTGCGTTTTTTTATTTTGGGCGAGCCATTGGGCCGCCGTCTCTACAATCAATTCTCTGGACGTCCCGACCAGCTTGGCCCATACCGACTCGATTGCTTCCGGGCGTTCTGTAACTTCGCGCAGCACCAGAACCGGAGTTCCCACGCTGGGAGCTTCTTCCTGCACGCCGCCGGAATCGCTGAGAATCAAATCCGCGCGCCGCATGATGTGCACGAATTCCGGGTATGTCAGCGGCGCCGTCAGGATCACTCTGGGATTGTTCCCGAGAATGCGTCCTGCAACTTCGCGGACAGCAGGATTCGGATGTACAGGAAAAACGGCGGTCAAATCCTGATGCTGGGCCAGCAGATCGGTTACCGCGTGGCAGATTTCTTCCAGTGGACGGCCAAAACTTTCGCGGCGGTGCGCGGTCACCAGCAGAGTGCGACCCTGAAGATTTTCCAGCCGCGGATCGCTCCAGCGCACGGGCTGATTCAGGATCATTCCCAAAGCATCGACGACGGGATTGCCGGTAACGAAAATTCGATCGGGGGCGACGCCTTCGTCCAGAAGATTGCGTTCGGATCGCGATGTCGGCGCGAAATGCAAATCGGCGAGCACGCTGGTGAGGCGGCGGTTGATCTCTTCCGGAAAGGGATGAAACTTATCGTGCGTGCGCAGACCTGCTTCCACGTGAGCAACGGAGACACGCGCGTGGAACGCCACCCAAGCTGCGGCAAATGTGGTCGTCGTGTCCCCCTGCACGACTAGCCAGTCCGGGCGGACCTGCTCGATCACCGGAGGAAGTTCGGTGAAGATGCGTCCGGCGACATCGAGAGGCGATTGATTGGGGCGCATGACGTCAAGATCGAATTCGGGACGAATCGAGAACGCTTCCAGCATTTGATCGAGCATGTCGCGGTGCTGGCCGGAGGCACAAACGATTGCTTCAAGGCCGCGCCGTTCGATCGCGCGAATCACCGGGGCCAGCTTGATGACTTCGGGGCGGGTGCCGAAAACCGTCAGGACGCGCATTCGACGGCCTCCGGGATTTCCACATTGAGCATGACGCCAGCCATGCGATCCGCGAGCGCCTGCCAGTCAAATGCTTCGATCGTGGCGTCCCACTCGCGTTTCCACTGCGACTGCTGCGCCCTGACGATGGCCGCAACCCATGCATCCACACGTAGTTCGGTGAGGAATACGTTGGGCCACTGCAACAGCTCCCACGTGCGCAGCGGAGTCGCCACTACAAATTTGCGGCAGGACGAATACTCCACAATTTTGAGCTGGAAGGCCAGCTCGGTTCCCAGCGTCTTTTCCTGCGCCAGGACGCCGACGTCGAGGACATTGAAATATTTTTTCACTTCAGACGGAGGTATGGGGCCGGTCCAGACCACGCCTTCGTCGCGAGCGGACTCGAGGATCGAACGCCAGCATTCGGCTGGGCCAACGATCATTAGCGCAGCGGACGGAATTTGTTCGCGCAATTTACGGAATACTTCCACGACAAAATCCACGCCTGTGTAAGTTCCGTGATTACCAATGTAGCCGATTACGAATTTCCCCTCGAGGCCGAGGCTACGACGCAGCGCGGCGGTCTCCGCGGCAGGAACCGCGCGGAGCGCTTTCAGATCCGCGCCGTTTGGCATGGAAATGGAATCGACATTGCATTCGTCGCGCAGTTTTTCGCACAGTGGCTCGGACACGGCGAAAACGCTTCTCGCCTCATCGGCTACGCACTTCAATTCCTCACGCTTGAATTTCACGTATTCGGCGGAGAAAGACCCTTCCGGAATCCAATCGACCACGTCGAAGAATCCGCGGACCCCTTCGCGCCGTGGAAACGCAAACGTACTCGCCGCTATCAGAACGTGAGTAATGTGCAGCCGGTCGGAGAGAGTTTCAAGCGTGCGCCGGTTAAAAGCCTGGCAGATTTCGGCGGCGCGCATGGCTCCCAGGGCGCGCTGCAACAGCAGCGCCTGCATGACGGGCGCGGTCAGATATGTGATGCCGTCAGTACCTGCGCGCACGCTTTGCCGGGCGAACAATCCGCCGAGTGCAATTCCAAATTGCGACCACTTCCGCCGCAACGCGTTTTCGTAATCCACATGCAGGGCGTCTTTCCACGTGAGGCAATAGACATCGAACCGATGCGTCAAGCGGCGGGCAAACTCGATTTCGCGCACGCTGATATTTTCAGCGTACACGTGCGGCACCACGAGCAGCCTCGGCCGCACGGAACCGTTCGAGTTAGAAACGAGAGCAGCCAACGCTATTTCTCCACCATATAACTGCCAATCACCAGGGCATCCATTCCGGAACTGAAAAAGGTGCGCACGGCGTCGGTCGGAGTATTCACGATCGCTTCGCCGCGAAGGTTGAACGACGTATTCATCACGACGGGAACGCCGGTTCGCTTCCCGAACTCGTTGATCAGATTCCAATAGAGCGGATTGACGTCCTTTTCCACCGTTTGCGGTCGCGCGCTGCCGTCCACATGCGTGACCGAAGGAATGATGTCGCGTTTTTCGGGCCTCACCGGGCTGGTGAGAATCATGAACGGAGAATCGCAGGCGTGCTCGATATACTCTCCGGCAACTTCCTTCAGCATGGAAGGCGCGAACGGCCGCCACCACTCGCGGAATTTCACGGCGTTGTTGACCTTGGCATTCATTTCCGGATCGCGCGGATCGGCCAGGATGGAGCGACCGCCGAGAGCGCGCGGGCCGAATTCCATGCGTCCCTGAAACCAGCCGATAATCTTGCCGTCGGCCAGCATCTGGGCGGTGGTCCCGGCGACATTTTCGAGTTTTGTTGCACGAAGCTTATACGTGCACAGCGTCTTTTCAATTTCCGCGTCGGAAAATTCCGGGCCGAGGTAGGCGTGACGCATCGGCTTCATCGGCAGGTGTCCACCGTTGTCGAGATAAGGAGCGAGCACGGCACCCAGCGCGACGCCATCATCAGAAGCTGCCGGCTGAACGAAAATTTTATCGACCATGCCCGAAGCTTCAATTTTTCCGTTGGCCTTGGAGTTGAGCGCCACACCGCCGGCCATGCACAGGTTACGGCAATTTGTTTCTTGAAGCGCGAGCTTCACCAGCGCCATCATGGCCAATTCGCAAGCGTCCTGTACGGCGAAGGCGACGTTCTTGAAACTCTCGTCGATTTCGCTTTCCGGCGTGCGCTGCGGGCCCAGGCGTTTGGCAATGGCGGAGGTTCCATTGACGCGCTCGAGCAGCAGCGGCGCATTGACTTCGTAGGGCTCGTTTTTAAGGGAAATAAATTCGCTCAGGTCTACACCCGGATGCCCATAGGGAGCGAGGCCCATGACTTTCCACTCATCGCTGTTCGGAACAAAGCCGAGATACCCGGTGAACTGCGCGTAAAAAAGCCCCAGCGAATTCGGCCAGGGAATCGTGAGGACATGATCGAGGTATCCGTCGTGGCCGTACCAGATCGAACTGGCTTCCCAAGCGCCGCGTCCATCCATCACGACCACAGCAGCTTTATCCATTCCCGAATACGAATAGGCGCTAATGGCGTGGGCCAGATGGTGATCCACGAAACGCATCTTCGCGCGCGTTTCACCGAAGTGATGCTTGAAGCGGTTGAACCCGCCATTCTGGTGCGTCATGCTAGCGAAAAGCAGCGTGGAATTGAGGACGCTCATGTACGTAGCCGGAAATTTCCCGCTGATAAAGCATTTCAGGTCGGAGGTAAAGACGCGATGCGGCGCGGGCCAGCCCTGGCAGACGAAATCGAGATCGTCTGGGCGCACCTTGGCGAACTCCATGCAGGCGCGAATTGCATTGTGGGGGAAGCCGGAATCGTGCTTCACTCGGCTGATGCGTTCTTCCGCCACTGCATAGAGCAGTTCGCCATCGCGCACAATGCACGCCGAGGAATCGTGCATTTGGGAATAGTTGTAGCCCAGAGTAATCATCAGCGGGCAGCCGCTCCTTTTCGCGCGAATGCGACCATGCGGTCACTCATATCCAATACTTTGCTCGTTTCCGCAGCCGCACGTATGGCCACCTTTTTCCATCCCGTGGAACCTGAATTCTGATTCGAGCTGAGCGGACTTGGCTCCAGCGAATCCACCGCCTCCACATGGAATCCTGACTTTCCCATGCAAATGCGTATGGTGGACGGTGTAAATCCCCAAAGGTGCCAGGGAATATCGTCAATCGGGCACCACGGCTGGCCGAATATTTTGCGCTTCGTGCCCACAATTCGTTGCATCAGCCCCGCCGCGTTTGGAGTGGTCATCACGAGGACGCCGCCCGGTTTCAACACGCGGAATACTTCGCGCAATTCCGCAACAGGGTCGGAGACGTGCTCAATTATATCGAGCAGGCTGACCGCCATAAAACTTTCCGCCGGCAAAGCCGCGGAATGCAGGTCCCCATGCACGACCGGCAGACCGAGTGTGCCGCTCACGTGTAAATAGGCCTCGCGGAGGGGCTCGATACCGGTCACCTCGAAGCCGGCCCGTTTTGCATTTTGAAGGAACATCCCGTCAAACGCTCCAATGTCGAGCAATGCGCCGCTTGCGCCAAGACGCTTCAATCGCTCCAGAATTGACATCTGCTCGCGCTGCTTCCATTCAGGAGGCGGGCCGATATCCCGTCCAATGGATTCGGTTGGAACGCCAACGAGCTGACCTTCCTGATACATGGCATTGAGCTCGGGCTGCGAGGGAGGGTTTGCGGCAAACAGCACGCCGCATCCGCTGCACCGCTCGATCCGCGAGCCGTTCTGCCGCCAGACCATGCGCGAACGATCCGATTCACAGAGTAAACATTTCATCTGGTCCGCGCCTCGGGTCTACGTTGCGTCATCTGAAGCACGGGTATGGGATTTCCCGTCCATGCGCGAAGCTTGGATAAACCCCTCTCGGCATACCATCTCCGGAGCCTGTAGAAAACCCGGGGAGGAAGCAGCAATGTTTGCGTGAGAATAAGGGCTTGGAAAATCCGGTGGCGCCACGTCACCTGCCGATATGAAATTTCATAAGCCGTCCGCTCGACCGTAAAGGTACGCAAGGGACTTCCGCCGTCCAAACCAAGACGCATGCGCTCAATTTCCACGCGCCGTCCCTTAAAAAGTGTTTCGATCACATCCTCCGGGATGTTCCACTCGCGCAACTTGATTGGCAACTCTCGCACGAGCCCTTCGAGTGCTGTTACCTTTCGTCGCGCTTTCCTTAAGTCGTACGCACCATATTGGTAAAGGTTTCCCGCATGGAATCGATAATTCGTTAGGGGTTCCGTAATGACAATCGCACCTGAAATCGCGACCGCCAAAGTCGCAAGATATTCGTCTGCTTCGATAACGATATCCTCGGGAACCGGCAGAATTTTATCCAGCACGGCTTTGCGAATCGCCAGACGGCTGGTACCCATGAAGGACATCAGTTCCCAGAACCATTTTCCCTCCTCCACCGTATGGAAGAAGCAACGGTAAATGCGATCGGGAGTATTAGTGAACAGCCGCTTGCCATCCGCGTCCACCTCGTAGAGTCCATTGCCCACTGCGCCGATTCCCGGATTGTCCTCGAACTCTTGCAAAATCGCGCGGAGCTTGCCTTTCTCCCACCAATCGTCGCCGTCGAGAAACACAACGATGTCGCCGTGACATTCGGGAATACCCACATTGAACGCCGAGCCCTGGCCGCCGTTTTGTTTTCGGACCAGCCGAACGCGCGGTTCGAATCGGCGCACGATTTCTGGGGTGTGGTCGGTCGAGCCATCATCCACAATCACAATTTCGACGTGAGCCATTGGCGCGTCTTGTGCCAGCACGCTGGCGATCGCCTGCTCGATGAAACGTTCGTGATTGAACGTGTCGATGAGGACACTGACCGACGCCTTAGACATGGTCTTGCGATTTCCCCCAACTTCCAAACGGACGAACCGACCGCGTGCACTGGGCGCACGGTGAAAAATATTTCCTGCTTATTTATGGGCAACCGGGGCTGCCGGGCCGCGACGCTCTCGCAATCCAATCCGGTGACGCAATGGTCTGGTGAGCCCGAGCAGCCCGAACCAGATGGCGCTTCTCATCGCGGTCGCCTTGCGCTTCCCCATCACAACCCAATGATGATAGTTCGAGTGCAAGCCATTAAGGGTAAGACGATGCGTTGCGTTTTCCATAGTTGCAAAGCAGCGTCCATCCTTGAGTAGCGCATAATTCTGCTGTGCTTCCTCTCCCTGCCACACGCCGGCTTCACCGCCAGGGTGGTAGGAATAATCATGGTTCTGATGAATAGCCTGAACCATAACTGTCGCATCGACGACCCGGGCACCCGAATGGCGCGCATGCCATACGAGCCAGTTGTCCCAGCCAGGGCGGCCGATGACAAAGGGAGGCGTATTCTTGTAATAGAGACCTCGAGAGAAAGCGAAATAGTCGATCCATTGGGGAGGCCTTTGATGATTCGCCTCGATCGCTTGGCGTCGCACGGTAGCTTCCCAGTCGAAGGCGCTAAAGTCCACAGGCACGGCAATGTCAGTGTCCCAGCGTTGCCCGGACATCAAAAACCTGCCGCCGAGCGCTATAACGCGTTCCGCAGCAACACGAAAATCTGAGAGCAGAATAATGTCGCAGTTGATGTAGCAAAGGCAGTTGTTGTGAGCGAGTTCCTGCGCCAAATCGAATATGGGAGAAAGATACTTAGTGCCATGCTCATTACGCTTCACGTCCGGGACGTGGCGAATTTGAAGATCACGAGCGGCTTCCGCAGCCCCTTCGTCATCGCCAAACAGGATCACTTCAGCGGAGGGATGAATACGCTTCCAGCTCTCGATTGCATTGCGCTGAATGACATCGATGTGCCCACGAAATGGTTTGGGTGTTGTGAAAAATGTAATCATCGTCGACCTCTCGTTACGTTCCGACGCTCTGGCTGTGCTCGCGCTCGGCAGCAACCATTTCATCAAGAATTGAGTCGAGACTGCGCGTGAGGCCCCAGTTGGGATAATGGCTCTTCAGTTTCGTCAGATTCGAGATGTAACAGATGTGATCGCCCTTGCGCGATTGGTCCGAATAGGTCCAGTTGATTTTTCGCCCGGTCAGATCCTCAATGCGTGTGATCGCTTCCAGCATGGAAACGCTGTTGCCGCGGCCGCCGCCCAGGTTGTAAACCTCGCCGGGCCGGGGACTGCGGGCAAATTCCTCGAATGCGCGAACCACATCAAAACTATGAATGTTGTCACGCACCTGTTTGCCCTTATAGCCGTACACGATATAGGGGCGGCCAGAAAGCGCGACCTTCAGCAGGTAGGAGAGGAAGCCGTGCAGCTCGACCCCTGAATGCGACGGGCCAGTCAGGCATCCGCCACGGAAGATGCCCACGCCCATGCCGAAGTATCGTCCGTATTCCTGGGCATATATATCGGCGGCAACTTTTGACGCCCCGAACAAGGAATGCAGCGTTTGATCGATGCGGCAGTTTTCGTCGATTCCATCGAAATCAACCGTGTCGGCGTAATCGTAGCGCGTTTCCTTTTCGACCATGTGCTTCTCATTGGGCGAATCGCCGTACACCTTATTCGTGCTCATGAAGATGAAAGCTGCTTCGCGAGAGTGCTGTCGTGTAGCTTCCAAGAGATTTACTGTCCCGAGCGCGTTCACCTCAAAATCGAGAAGAGCAATGTCGGCAGCCTTGTCGTGCGACGGCTGCGCGGCGCAGTGAATAACCAGATCGAAGCGGTGCTCGCGGAAAAGGTTCATGACGCCTTCGCGGTCGCGGATATCGAGGGGAACTGGCGTGAACCGTTTGGTCTTTTGCTTGAGGCGCTCCAGATTCCAAAGCGTGTCACCTGGTGGGCCGAAGAAAACGCGGCGCATATTGTTATCCGCGCCGACGACGCTATGACCCTGCCGATCGAAATACTCGACTGCTTCCGAGCCAATCAGGCCGCTGCTTCCAGTGACGAGGATGTTCCAGGGCTTCACTGCGCTGCACCTCCTGCAACGGATTCCTGATGCACGGCACCATTGCCGAGTCCGAGATAGCGAATTCCTTTGGCTGATTCCAACTGGTTCAGCGCGCGCCAGCAATCGATTACGACTCGCGGCGAACCGCTACGCGCCCAGCGTTCGACAGGAATGGCCAGGAATTCGGGCCACGGAGTGGCAAGAACTACGACTCCACTTTGCACAATGCACTCTTCAGCTGATTTTGCCAGCCGGACATCATTTCCCAGTGTGCTGGCTGCGCGTGCGTGCCCCGCAGGATCGAATGCAATCGTGCGAACCTTGCGATCGGAGAGTTCCAGCGCTAACAGCAATCCCGCGGCCTCTTCAGTTACGTCCGTATGCGGTTTGTAGGTAAGACCTAAAATTCCGGCGGCTTCGCCGGAACCCAAGTGTTGCTGGACAATATCCGCGAGACGGTGAATTTGCGCGCGATTGAAATCATGAGTTGCCCGGGGCAGATCGGAACAAGCGCCCACACGATCCGCAAGAGCAATCAGCGCGACGTTGTCGCGCGGAAAGCACGGACCGCCGTAACTGATCGCGCCCTTCAAATACTTGCCTCCGATGCGGGAATCCAGGCCAATCGCCCCTGTAACCACGTCCACACTCGCTCCAGGAACTTTCTCACACAAACGGGCCAACATGTTCGCAAAGCTGATCTTGGTGGTGACGTAAGTGTTCACTGCCAGTTTGGCGATTTCCGCGTTGACCAGATTCATGCGAGTCACGGGCGGGCGGTTTTCGCAAACGATGCGGTAGAGCGATTCCAGCGCCGCTCCCGAGCGCGGGTCGGATTCTCCAATGAGCAAAAAATCGGGGTTGAGGAAGTCGCGAATCACGCTTCCGAGCGCGATGAATTCGGGACTGTAACAAAGGCCAAAATCGACTCCCGTGCGCTTCCCGCTTGCCCTTTCGAGGGCCTGTCGCACAGGACCGCCGGTGGAACCCGGCATCACCGTGCTGGTCATCGCAACCAGGTGATATTCCCTTTTGGCTGCGAGTGCGCGGCCAATGGCCTCGCAAACAGGGAGCGCGTAGCGCAGCGAAAACGTGCCGTCGGCGTCGGCGGGCGTCGCAACAACGATAAAAGTAATGTCCGTGTCTCGAACTGCGTCTTCGATGCTCTGCGTGGCCGTCAATCGTCCCTGAGCCAGAATGAGAGTCTCCGCCAAACGCGGTTCGAACACCGGCGGCAATCCCCGCCCGATGGCTTCCACTTTTGCGAGGTCCGTATCCACGCCGACGGCGCGGACTCCGCGCGCGGCGATTGCCGCCAGCATTGGCGCGCCCAGCTTGCCCAGGCCGATCACGCTTACGCTTGTGGGCATGATTCTCCTGAATTTCCCGATTCCATCACACTGCCTCCGCAGTCACACACAGATGCCAGCCTAACAAGTGCTCGATCGCTCGAAACAGGGCGTCGGGCATCCATCGAAAATACCATTCCTTCACGTACTTGTACTGAATGTAGTCGCGAATGCGATACGGGAAGATGTGCTCGGCCTGCATTTGCTTCACGTGAAAGCCGTGCCGCTCCAGCAATTCGCGCAGTTCGCGCTTGGTGTACGTGTAAGTGACCGGGCAGCCGGTCTCCGCTTCCGAGTGCCGCGCGACCATCTCCGCGAGCCGCCAGAACTGGCCTTTTCCGTACGTCATCAGGATCCAGAATACTTTCCACGAATACCGGTTATAGACCATGATCTTCACCGTGCTGCCCGGACGAACATAATTTCGCGCCTGTTCAAAGACGCGGTCGGGATGCGGCGTGTGATGGATGACGCCGAAAGAATAGACCAGGTCAAATGTTTCAGCGGGCAACAAATCGGAAAGCGATTCGGCGCTGCCATGAAAAAATTGGACGCGGTCGGCCAGTCCGAAAACCTCGGCGCGTTTGCGGGCCATTTCAAGAGATTTCTCGGAAAGGTCCACGGCCGTTATCTGGGCTCCATGACGAGCGAAATTCATCGTGTCAGTCCCAATGCCGCAGCCGATCTCCAGGACGCGCTTGCCCTGCCAGCGGGGAAATTCCGCAAACCCCGGAATGTGCGATTCTACAAAATATTTTCGCGCCTCAACTTCGTCAAAGTACTCCCGGCTTCCCGTCGGCTTGGTCGAGTGGCGGATATTGCAAGGTCTGCGGTCCCAGTAGGTCTGGACCTGCTCAATAGGCACTTGTTCGAAGGTCTGCGTGCTCATTTCGCGTCGTTAACCTTTTGCGTGCTTCGCGTCGGGAAAGTATTCCTGGAAGCGGTCGATATTTTCCGCCGGGACTGCAATAAAATTGCCGTCGTAACTTTTTGCGTCAAGCACGGCAGGGACCAGCCCACCGCCTTCGCGAGCTTCGAACCATTGGTAGCCACGGTCCGAAAGATGCTTCAGGATCTCCGGGGCGGCATATCCCCAGGCGGCAGTGCGCAGATCGCAGACTTCCACTAGCACAACCGGGCGCTGCGTCCCAGAAAGCAGATTTTCAGCGCCTTGCATGACGCTGAGTTCAGCGCCTTCGACGTCCATCTTGATGAAATCCACGCGCTCGATTTCGCGTCGCAGCAGAAAATCATCCAGCGTGTCGACGGGCACGCTGACCTTCTTCGGTGTCCCTCGGACTGCCGGCGGGCGCAGACTATTACAACCGGTTTCACGACCCGCAGCCACAAAAAGTTCCGCCTGACCGCCGCGTGAGCCCATTGCCGTATCGAGAATTTGCACGTTCGAACAGTGATTCCAGCCAATATGCCACGTAAGTTTTTTGCGTTCGCGCGGCGACGGTTCGAACGCGAAAACGCGCCCAGTGTCACCAACACGCCTCGAAGCAAGCAGCGCGTAATACCCGTGATGCGCGCCCACATCAAGTACGGTCATACCGGGTTGGAGGAATCGTGAAAGAAAATCGCATTCCGCTTTGTCGAACGACCCTTTTAATACTGCTTTGCCGACAACATCGTTCCACGCCAGCCACCAAGCCCCGAACGGCAACCGAACTGGAATCGGGAAATTGGGAAATGTGCCTTTGCCGTGAAAACGAAGCGCGATGCGAATTGTTTTCCAGACGCGATAGGCGAGATCACTAATTCTGCTCGGCATAGGCAATTCCCGTGGGTTGGCCTCAGCGGCAGTCATCCATGCACCTCAACTGATAAAGCAAGCCGCACTTGATCTCGGATAGTCACTGTTGACAGTTTAATCCCTCAAAATATTTTACAACAATTCAACAATCGCGATTCTTCAAAGATTACCCGCTCGAGCGTCGCCATTCGCGAAGTTGTGTGATTGCGCGCAGCTGGTCAATTGAGATGTCATCGCCGGCCAGAACTACCCATCCGCGTTTGAGTCCGACTTCTTCGGATGACGGCAACGCAGGAAAGAAAGGGGTAAACCCGAGGTGGGCAACAGGATTTAAGTATTCTAAAGACAGTTTTTTTTCTTCACCGTAGTCATCGAATTGATAGCCAGGATCATCAGGTACCTGAAAATCGTCTACCATTACCACCGGACGGGTCCAATGCCGAAAAATGAGATCGACTTCATCTCGAAGAGGCAGGTCATCGTGCCAGTGCGCGTCAAGGTAGAAGAACACTCTATCCTTTGATACGGTCGAATCCTGGATCAGGCGGCGAAGGAATTGTCTACTATCCCCGAGACAAAAATGGACGTTGGGCCGGGACCAGAGACGCGCCTGGGCATAACCCAAGTATCGTGGATTCACTTCGCTGGAATAGACGGGGCAGCCAGTGGATGCAAAGAAAATTGTAGTTTCGCCCCGGTATGTTCCTGTTTCGACCACCGCGTCAAAAGAGCAACGCCGTTTCATCTCCTCATATGCAGCCAATCGCGCCAGTGAACCGTTTAATGGTCCTCCGAACCCAGTTGTTGGCTGGCGTTGAAAGATGCAATCCACGGCTCCGAGCCAAACATCAAAGCGTTCCTCACCGAAAGCCGCCGAAAGTAACCGTCGAATCGACTGATTCATCCCATTATCTCGAATTTGTATAGGTGGGTGACTCACCCTACCGTCCATTTTATGAATGGAGGGCGGCACAACGCTTCGTTTAATCTTGCTGCCGCATACCACATCCATCGCCCCATACGGTCCTCAATCCCAACTGTGGCTTCCCTGCGGAAAAGGTTTCCCGGAGCAGCACGATTTTAGCGTCATGCATTGCAAAATAATACGGTGATTCAAAAACTCTATTTCGTGACAGCGGTGACCTGCTCAGCTTCGTTGATTGCAAAATCACATGGCACGTTCAAGATTCCATTCCATTCATCTCTCGGATGTTGAAAGACCTGCGTGGCAATATTCATTTCCGGCAGACAGTCCCAGAGTTCGAGCAGTTCCTTGTCTTCCCAGAGACTTACTTGCCAGGAGTATGCGCCCGGGCGGAGAGGAAGCATCGGAAAAGTATACGTAAAGCACTGCACCCCCGGTCCCAAGTGAACATCGTCCTTTGCCCATGCCCACATAAGTTGGCGATCCATGTTGAACAACGCAATTCCGTGATGGCCCCGACGAATTGCCTGCCCGACCTGAACAGTGAATCGAATAGTGGTCGGGCCGAGCGATGTCAACATATGTGGTGATTCGCTGCGCGGTTCCAAAATTTCCCATTGTAGAAAACGTGTACTCTGACCGCGGTCTGCATTATTACTCGCAGTTCCTGACGTCATCGCGGCCTCAAATGCGCCAACGACTTCCGCTGTCGGACCCACCCGTCGAATCGTCCCCCCGTCCATCCAGATCACTTTTTCGCAGAGGCGGCGAATCTGATTCATCTGATGAGTGACAAAAACAATTGTACGCCCCGCGTGGGCCACTTCGCCCATTTTCGCCATGCATTTCTTCTGAAAGGCGAGGTCGCCGACAGCGAGGACTTCATCGACCAGCAAAATTTGCGGCTCGAAATGCGCAGCGACGGCAAACGCCAGCCGCATCTGCATACCCGTACTGTAGTGCTTCAGCGGAGTATCGATAAAATCGCCAACCTCAGAGAACGCTACGATGTCGTCAAATTTCCGCTGGATTTCCTTCTTCCCCATGCCGAGGATCGCGCCGTTCAGGTACGTGTTCTCCCGACCGGTCAACTCCGGATGAAACCCCGTGCCGACTTCGAGCAGGCTGCCAACGCGACCGCGAATTTCCGCCGTGCCTTCGGTGGGCTGCGTGACGCGCGAAAGAATCTTCAGCAGAGTGGTTTTTCCCGCGCCATTGCGACCAATCAGGCCGAGCACTTCGCCCTCTTTTAAATCGAAGGATACATTACGGAGCGCCCAGAGCTGGCGCGGGCCGTCTTCCGACGTGGCTCCGTTCGAACCGAACCAGCGGGATGGCGCCGTCAACGCATGGGCAAGGCGGTCCCGCACAGTGTGATAACGGGCGCGCTCGCCGATCTTATAGCGCTTGCCCAGGGAATCCACGTGGATGGCAATTCGGCTCATCTGTTAGACCACATCCGCAATCGTGCCTTCAACGGCGTGGTAATACACCAATCCGCTGAAAACCAGAAAAATTACAGCCGCCGCCGATGCCGCCAACAGGACGCCGGGCGGCTGCCCCTGCCCCGTCAAAGCCCAGCGAAATCCTTCGATGATACCGGCCAGCGGATTCAGGCCGTACAACCAGCGCCACTTTTCGGAAACAAGAGAACTCGGGTACACCACCGGCGACGCAAACATCCAGAATTGCACCAAAAAGGGCACCACGTAGCGGACGTCCCGATACATCGCGTTGAGCGCGGAGAGCCACAGGCCTACGCCGAGAGCTGTGAGAACCGCAAACAGAGTAAATACGGGCAACCAGATGACAGCAGCGGTCGGGACGATTCGGTAATAGGCCATCATCACAAGGAAGACAAGGAAGGAAATGGTAAAATCCACCAGCCCCGATAAAACCGCGGAGATCGGCAAAACGACGCGCGGAAAATAAATCTTAGTAATCACTCTCTGCTGTTCGACGACGATGTTCGTCGCGTTCTGCATGGCGGTGGAGAAATACATCCAGGGTAGCAGCGCGCAGTAATAGAAAATCGGGTACGGCAAACCCTGCGAGGGGATTTTAGCCAGCTTCCCGAAAAACAGGCTGAAAACCAGCATGGTCATCACCGGCTGAAGAATTGCCCACGCCGCGCCGATCACAGTTTGCTTGTATCGTACCTTAATATCGCGCCAGACGAAGAAATAGAGCAGTTCCCGGTAGGCCCATAGCTCACCGAGGTCCAGTGCGAGCCACCCGCGCCTTGCGGCGATGCGCACGACGGGAAACTCGGCCGGTGTTTCGATTGCGGTCACGTGAGTTTGAACGGCGCCCATTAATTGATCCGATCCTCCTGCGTCTGCCGGGCTCTCTGCTGGTCCATATCTTCCTGTTCAATGTGTTGCATCATATCCCCGCGATGCAAGAAGTAGGCTTGCAAGCTGCGCGTCAGCCGCGATGGCACCTCGATGAACTGGTTGTGTGTCATTTCGCTCCACGAAATATCGCCGCGAGCAAGAACCATGTGGGTGCCCCACTGAAAAATAAAGCCCATATTCCAGATCGTCAGCAGAGCAATAACGGTTCCGGAGAGCGCCATCGCGCGCGAGGCCTTTCCCGCCCACTGGGCGAAAGCGCTGAGCAGCGCGGCAAGTCCCACGATGAATATCGGCGTCAACGAAATAAAAAAACGGTTGCCATAACTCGAAATACCGGCCCAATCCGGGTAGCTGGCAATAAAATACAAGAAAGCGAAGAAGGTAAGAATCGAGCAGATTCCCAGCAGCGCATTCCGCCTGGCAACGAAAAACAGACCGATCACCGACAGTGCCAGAATGGGCGTCCAGCTCCACAACCCGTGGTCCGAGGAAAATAAAACGCTCAGGAAAACAGGAGATTTCCAATTCCAGGTCAGAATTCCGGGATATCCCGTTTCAAAAGGATTTCCGTAAATAATCTGTCGCGTGACGAATGTGGGCAGCAGCGAAACTACAAAGACTGCTCCAAACACCAATGCGCGCAACAGCAGTTTTCCGACTGGCATGTCTTCCTGCTTGGGCGCAGCGGATGATGATCGAGCAAGATAAAGCAGCTCAATCGCAGGAAAAATCAGCAGGATCGCATTGGGATAATAAACATTCCCCATTAAGCCCGCGCATAGTCCCAAGACCGCCCATTGACCGGGCGACCGCTGCAACTTGGTGCGATCCCAATACCAAAGAAACAGAGAAACGGAAAATGCGGAAAATGCGTGGGACCAGGAAGGATTGAAATACATGTAAACGGGCAACGAGCTTGCGAGCCAGATTCCGAAGGTGGCGAGGAAAGCCCATTGCTTCTCGAAGTAGTTCCGCGCTATTTGAAACGCCAGGAATAGCGATAAAAACCCATAAACCGCCGTCGTGAGCCCCATCGCCAGCAGGTAGGGCCGCGAGTATCCATCCGCGGCAATATTCGCGCCAAAACGATTGAGCAACAGAACTGCGAGGTGAACCGTCACCAGCACGGGAGCCCATAGAATCGCAGGACCTACGCTGAAATGATTTTCGACGTGCCCCGTCTTGGTAAAAAACTCGGGAAGCAGATGTCCCTGCGCGTCGAATCGCACCAGGACAAACGACTTATTCGCCGCGAGATAATCGTTTTCGAAATTCAAATCGCGGTCGATCAAGGCAGAACGCAAATAGGCGTAGTAACCGACCCCATCGCCGCGAACCCAGGGGTTTACCAGAGGAAGTGTCAGCAGGAAAATAATAAACAGGAGCTTCGGATAAACAGAGGAAGCTGTGTTCAGAGAAATAGCGTCTTTTGAAAGGACACCGCTGCCCACAACTCGGCCGCCTCGAAACGCTTCATCGATCTGTGCCCCGTTCATTTTTCCATCCACAACAAGATTCGACATCAAGCGCGACAGCTAAAGAATATCTATGGATACAATCGAAAGGCCCGGCGCCAATTCATTCCTCGATTGCAACGGGAACGCTATCGGCGAAAACCGGGCCCAATCGCTTAAACTCTGCTGGTTACAACTTCCCGCGGCGCGCCGACCAGTTCCCTTTTTCTCCCCTGATAAGCCACAACGCGGTCGATGATTTCGGGCAAAGTCGTTTTCGGGCGGAAACCGGTGAGCCGTTCCAGTTTTTCCAGGCAAGGTACGCGCCGGAACATATCCTCGAATCCCGGCTCATACGCCTGATCGTAAGGAATGAACTCAATGGGCGACGAGCTGCCGGTTCGTTCCTTAACCATCTTAGCCAGGTCTTCAATGGTCACTTCAAAATTATTTCCGATGTTGGTGACTTCTCCAACAGCCTTGTCGGTCGCGATCAGCCGTAGAACTGCTTCCACGGAGTCCCGCACATCGCCAAAACATCGCGATTGCTGGCCAGACCCGTAAACAGTGATCGGCGCGCCTTCGAGGGCCTGGCTGACAAAGTTAGGCAATACCATGCCATAGCGGCCAGTTTGACGGGGGCCCACAGTATTGAAAAATCTCGCCACCACAACTGGTAGCCCCTTTTCCTTCCAGTAGGAAAGCGCCAGGAATTCATCCAGCGCCTTAGATGCGGCGTAACTCCATCGGCCTTTGGAAGTCGGTCCCAGAACCAGATCGGCGTCCTCGTGGAAAGGAACGTTTGTATTTTTTCCGTATACTTCAGATGTCGATGCGGTAAAGACGAGCTTGCGCTTTCTGCAGGCAGCCTCAAGCACCATTTGGGTGCCGTTGACATTGGTTTCAATGGTCCGAACCGGGCTTTCCACAATCAACTTTACGCCTACTGCTGCAGCCAGATGGAAAATGACGTCAGCTTCATCCACCAGTTCGGCAAGCAACTGGCGGTTTTCCAGAGGCTCTAGAAAATAGTGCATGCGATCGTACTTCTTGAGGTGGCGAATATTTTCCATGCTTCCGGTGGAAAGATTGTCCATCAACAAAACTTCGTCGCCACGATCCAGCAAACGCTCGGCTAGATGCGAACCGATAAAACCTGCGCCGCCAGTAATCAAATAGATCAAGTTGTATGCTCCTAGCCGTTTAATCCTGGCCCAGTTGTGAATCTGAACTTTCCGCACGCCGCGATTTTCGCGACTTCTTGGTATCTTCTTCCCGGCCGTAACCGCCGTAGGAATAGGGGTAGTACCGATAGGAGTAGTAATAATCCGGGGAACTAGCATCCACGGCGTTCAAAACCACGCCAAGCATATGGCACTTGACACCCGCCAAAAGATCTCGCGTGCGTGTAAACGCTTCTTTCGGAGTTTCCCCGCTGCGAACAACTATCAACACTCCATCCACAAGAACGGACAGAATCACAGCATCGGTCGCGGCCATAATCGGCGGGGAGTCAATCACCACAAATTTGTACCGAGTGCGAAGTTCAGCAATCAGTTCCGTCAGCCGGCGTGAGGACAATAGGTCGGCCGGATTGGGGGGAATCGGTCCGGTCGGAATCGCCGCGAGATTCGTGATCGCCGGATGCGGTACGGTGATTAAATCGAGCGACGAAACCCCAGCCAGGTAGGAACTCAAGCCGGCGTGTTTCCCGTCCACCAAACTCAATGCTCGATTTATACCCGGTTTGCGCAAGTCGGCATCGACCAACAGAGTTTTATCACCAAGTTGCGCGAGAGTAACTGCCAGGTTGACCGCTGCTGTGGTCTTGCCTTCACGCGGCAATGCACTGGTCATGAGAATGACCTGTGGTGGATGATCGGCTTGGGACAATAAGAGAGAGGTTCGCAGCGCGCGGAATGCTTCCGACATTTGCGACTGCGGCATATTATGTGAAATCAGTTCGGCTCGGCCTTCCTTTCCAGCAATCACGGGAGCTTTCAACAATTTCGCAAATCGCCCGCTGCGCTTTCCACTGGAATTGGAGAGCGAGGGCACAACCGCCAGCGAAGGCAGCCGGGCCAGCGTTTCGATGTCGTCCGGCGTCTTCACCGTGTTGTCCATATATTCACGCAGAAGGGCCAGACCGATCCCGCCGATCAGCCCGACCAAAACGCTCAGCATGATATTTCGAGTCTTGTTGGGACGTGTGGGGCCTGTGGGGATCAAGGCCGGATCCACAACGCGAATGTTGGAGGAGCGCAAACCGGCCGTAATCCCGGCCTCCTTCAATTTCTGGAGCATCCCGTCGTACAGCTGCTTGTTCGCCTCGGCTTCATGCTTCAGGATGTTGTACTGAACTAACTTCTCGGCCATCTGATTGGTATCGGCTTTTTGCTGGTCCAATGCCTGCTTCAGGAGAAGTTCCCGCTGCCGCGACCCGTGGTATTCAGCTTCCACCTGGTTGGCGATATTGGTTTTCTCGCGCGCAACCAATTGATCGAGGTCCTTCAACTGCGCTTGCAGGCGAACCACCTTCGGAAACTTGGGCCCATATTGGTTCAAAGCATCCGTGTACTGAGCGCTCAACGTGCTTTGCTGTTTAAGGATGTCTTGAATTACAACGCTTTCGCGAACCGCTGCGATCGCATCGTAATTTCCAGCCTGCGCGAGTTGGTAGACAGCTTCTTTGTTAATCCGGTCGGTTTGCGCGTCGGTCAGTTGCTTGTTCAGATCCGCAAGCTTTTGCGAGCTGATGTCGTTCTTCTCATCGATTGTCCATATCTGATTTTCACGTTCGTAGGCGAGGCGCGCGTCTTCGGCGTTCTCGACCTTGATCTTCATTTCATTGAGCTGCCCGGCCAGCCAATTCGATGCTTGGGTCGCCGCTTCATAACGGCTTCGAAAATTTTCCTCGATAAAATTATTCAAATGGGCGTTTACGACGCGCGCAGCCAAAGCCGGGTCGGTCGATTCGAATGTCACGTCCAGCAAGCGGCTGTTCGGCACGCGCTTGATCGTCATGCTGCCGAGAAACGTTCCCAGGGCAAGCGGCCGCTGCAGACTTGCATCGCTGCCCGGCGCCGGAGCAGATGCCGTCTTCTTCACGGGACCGCCAAATTGCGGCAGGTTATCCAAGCCCATGGATTTAACGGTTAGCATTGCCAGCGTTTCGCTTTGCAGAATCTTGGACTGGGTGGTGATGTAATCTTCCAAATCCGCATACATGTCGTACGAATCCGAATCCGCAAAATGAATTGCGTTCGCGTTTTCGCGGTCGATTTCAACTCTTGCGGTGGCTTCGTAGACGGGCTGCATGCGGAACGTGGCGATGGTAACGATGGAAACGATCGCCAGCAGAAAAAATAAAATCAGCCATTGATGCTTGCGCAGAATAAGCACATAGTCGAGCAGGTGAGGCTCCCGCGGCATCATGTCCAGGGCCAGGAAGGGGGAACGAGTTTGAAGCGAATCCACGACTGAACCTGGAGTTCGCTCTCGCGGTGCTAAGTTGTTGTTCTCATCCATAAAATATTGGTCCACTCCGCCGTGTCAAATTCAAACTCGTATTGCCAATCTGGAACTACAACCTGCCTGCGCTGACGAGGGCAACACCTGACGTGAGCGATATGGCGATGTCGCCGGCACGGTGTAACGCTTTCTTTCCAGAGCTGTCGGGAACGAAAAGTATGTCGCTAGCCTGCAACATTACATCATCGGTTTTCAGGTCCATCACTTTTTTCAGATCTACGGGGACTTCGTCGCGCTTTCCCGTTTCCGGATTCTTGCGCAGGATTACAGCCTCTTTCATCTTGGCGCTTCCGGTCGTCCCTCCGGCCAAAGACAAGACCTTGAGGGTCGTCATGCGGTCGCGGTCGTTTGCCATCACGAACCCACCCGGATGGCTCACAGCGCCAACGACATAAATAATTCCGGCGCGCGGCACAGAAACAACGTCGCCACCAAGAACGGGAATATTAAAATTTGCATTGCCAGATTCCAGCAGATCGCTCAGGCCGATCGTGAAGGTCTGCGGTTCGCCTGCAATATTCGTTGCCTCGGCATCGGCAGATCCCTTGGATACGGGAGCCGGACGATTAATGATTACAGCACTGCCAGCATCTTCTGAAATACCGCCTGCTTGTGAAAGCACCTGCAAAAGAGTCGTCTGGCGAACGGCCTGAATGACCATGGGCGATTTGACCGCCCCTATGACTGTGATGGGCTGGCTATGCTGCTCTTTCAGATTCACACTCACTTGAGGGGCTGAGACCAAACCATTGCTCTGCAATAGTTCCGCGAGTTTGTCTTGCAATTGAAAGGTCGTGAGTCCGGTTACATGCACTTTCACGGGTATTAGAGGCAGTGAGATAAAACCTGTCTCGTTGACACGGACGTCACGCGAAAGCTCGGGAACGTCGAAAACCTCCACTCCCAATAGGTCACCGCTACCAATGACGTAATCGCCCTGTTTTACCGAAGTTGCCAGCGCAAGCTGGGCGATGCGCTCGTTCGCATCCACCGTAGTTGCAAGCTTTGCAGGAGGCTTTGTATTTTGTTGCTGCGAGAAGACTACAGGAGCAGCGAGCAAGATCATGAAAATCGCCCCGCTGGTCAGTCCTGCTAGTGAGCGGAATGCGCCCTGCTTTTTAAGAGTCATCGAATTAAAATCCCCCGCGCGATTGTCATTATACAGTCCATTTTTGTGTGTCAACGCGATTTGTTCCGGGAAATTCAAAATGTTTCGCATCGGTACACCACGTCTAAATACGGTGCCCAAGCGTTGGCGCGCGGAACTTCGGCACACGGCATTCTCCAAGAATTAAGATCGGCTGGGACGGGAATGACTTGATTTGCCGCGCAATTGAAGATGCTTCTATTGTCCGCGCGCAGGGCGCGAAGGGGGTATTGCGGTGGTTGCCAGCGCGGCCTGCAAAAGAAAAATAAGAGCGTTCGACAGAATGTGAAAATTAAAATCAACGGTTGCATGCACAAGAAGACCGAAACAGGCAGCCATGGCGGCAGCATGGTACGCGATGTTTCTGGACTCCCGGTCCGCCGCGAAAGTCTTCCATCCAATCCAGCACAACAGTATGAGAAACGCCAAAGCACACAGTCCGCCGATGGCACCGGTCTCGGCCAGTGTTTCCGCATAATCATTGTGGCTGTGATTTACAATCAGTCCGTCGTACACCGTCTCATAAAGCGGGTAAACCTCCTGCAAGGTTCCAAGCCCGGTTCCCGCGATTGGGTGATCGAGGAATATCCGCCAGGACCCGTGCAGCATTGCCACTCGGCGGCTTTCGCTTACTTCCAGACGTTTGTAACTCGCGAACCTATCCAGCGCGCGGCCAATCCCCAGCCATGAAACCAGGGCGATGGCCAGAATTACAACCAAGCCCGCCGCAGCCAATTCTTTCCTTTCCCTGCGGCGCAATAGGATCAAGACCCCAAGCAATGCAGTTTCTGCCATGAAGCTCATGATGCCGCCCCGCGACGCCGAAAGAAACAGCGCCCCAATGGGGAGCAACGTGAATAGCGCAATCAAAGGCAATTGGTCGCGGCGCTCGGCGCCCAGAACCAGAACGGCGAGGCCCGGAGGGATGAGCAGTTCCATCAGCCCGGCGAAGTGATTCCGGTTGACATAAGGACCGAAAGGAATCCCCCCGTAGCGCAATTCGCGTACCCAATACAGTTTCCCGTTAAACGTGAAGTGCTGCAGGATGGCGAACAGCGACACGCAAAATCCCAACATCAACAGGAACCAGACAAGACCGCGCCAGTGTTCCAGCGTTCGATAGGACTGCACGCAAAGAAAAAACAGAGCCAGCAGCGCTGTGTACTTAATCAATTCCACGCGAGTCAAAAACGGGTACACAGTGATTCCTGTGGCGAGTTGAAATGCCGCGACTGCCCAGAAGCCGAGAAGAGGTCCCATCAGGGGGTTCCAGACAACGGTGGATTCACCACTCCACCAGATTTTCAATGCCCAAAATAAAACCAGCACTGCGGCGCCGACTTCCAGCACCGCCTCCGACCAGGGTTCAACCGTACCATGCGCCAGCACGGCGAACGTGACAAGGATGCAGATTCCGGCGCGCATGAGCTTCATCGTGGAACTCTCAATGGGAAGCCCCTGTGGGAATCACAGCCACGTCGTCCACCCATACTGTGCCGCTAATCTTGTTGTCCAACCGGGCGCTGGGGATTCGTCGCACCACGATCTGGATCATGTGTGTCCGCGGTCCAGTTGTGAATTCCGTTTCTTCCATGGTCCACGGCTGCGTTCCGGTCTCATTCGGAGTCAGCACGTCCAAATCCTTGATCTGGCGAGGATCGCGGATCTCAAACCTGACACCGCTATCGGTCCTAATTTTATCGGTGCGCAGAAAACCGCGAAACCGGTAGCGCGTATTCGGCGCAACCAGCACCATCTGAGAGAAATATTCGTAGGATAGATTCTGCGTTCCGTCGAAGGTGATCCGTGCCGATCGCAAGCCGGAATGCTTTATATCCGTGTCGAAATCGAAATCCGCACCCGGAACGTCCTGTTCGCGCCACCCGAATCCCCCGCCGGATGGATCTTTCTCAACTCCCCCATCAAGAATTAGCGAACCGGCAAGCGACGTTTGCGGAAAAGTCCCATCTAATGCGACCGCCTGACGCCAGACGGACCCGGCCTCGTCGAAGCGATTCTGATTGACCAGTACGTCGGTGAAGACGAAGAGTTTTTGCCAGTCCATAGCGGGCTTTAAACCAACCAGATGACTCCACACAGCAAGCGCCGGCGTTGTCTCTTGTATTCCGGCCAGGTAGGAAAGCGCCTCCCAATCCCCCTCCGGGGTATTCGGCAGGACCTGGCCGACCAGGACGTGCACGTCGGGATTGCTGCGCCAGGCTCGCGACACAGCGGAGGGCAGCAGTTTCGGATCCACCAATAGCGCACGATGGATCTCCGAATATGCTTCCGGCAATCGTTGCTGGCGAAGGAGAAAATTCCCATACCGCCAGGAAACCTCACCAGAAATAGGATAATCGACCTGCGCTCCGCGAAAGTATTTTTCCGCCTCTGAGTTATCGCCGGCCATTTCCAGCGTGCTCGCCAGATCGAGCTTGTAGTAGGAGGAAGGCGGATCCAGTCGCACCGCGCGACGGTAATAGGAAACTGCCAGAGGAAGATCGGAGTGATCAAAATCAAGCTGACGATAACGGCCGAGCCGATACCAATTTTCGGCATTCCCCGGCTCGATCTTCGCCGCGCGGGCCCAATCGTCGGGATTTTCGGAGTTGCCATAGTGCGCGGCTACCGCATGGTTTACAGCAGCATAAGAAAGGCAGATCACGGCTGCGATAATGAGGGCGAGGGCAGCACAACGCCATTTTGAATTGGCGAACAGGTCAGACATCCGGCGATAATTTGCTACGGATGGACGGCCTTGCGCAACTGAAAAGGCGGGGAACCTGTCTCCTGTCGCGCATCCGGCAACAGCAAAAGAAAAAGCAGTTCCTGCTGCTAGCCGAGTTTTTCAATGGGATTGCTGGTGAATTCCGTCGCGTGACCGGTCATGGGCGTTCCCGCAATTCTCCAGAGATAGAGTGACGTGCGGCTTCCATCGGGCATCACGTCCTCCTCAACCTTCTCCGGAGCCCAGCCATATATTTGAAATTTTCGCGAAACCACGCGCGCGCCCGGGCGAAGCTCGGACCGCAGCCGCTCGACCAGACGCAGATTTCCGTCCGCCCCCAGATAAATCGTGACAACAGTCGCTTCCGAAATGTCCACCGTCTTGGCGTCTTGTTCGATGAATTGCACCTGGGCTTCAACTCCCTCACGCCGGGCATTCGCATTGGCCTCTACAACCAACCGGGGATTGACCTCCACTCCCACTGCGCGGATTCCAAATCTCTTCGCCGCAGTAACGACAATGCGTCCATCTCCGCAGCCCAGGTCATACAGGACATCGCCCGGCCCCACACTCGCCAGTTCCAAAATTCGATCGACAACCTCCTGCGGCGTCGGATCGTACATCGCAAGGTCCCGATCGACCTTCCGCCGAAATCCGAAGCCATACTCCCGCAACAGCCGCAATGGCCGAGCAAAAATATAAAGTGGAGCAAGCGCACCCGGCAGGCGCACGGTCTGGCGGTCGCGCTCCGTGGCTTTCATGGCCAGGCGCAGCGTGTGCCACACGCCCTGCCCGATTCCATCTCTCGACCGCAAACGGAACATCGCGCGCGGAATCACTCCGGGAATCGCATCGGCGTTCCCGGCGAATTGCGCGCGCACAAAATCCGCGAGCCAGCGAACGCTGGAATCCCGTTGCGCTTTCTCCAACACGGGCTGCGGCAACACCGCGCCCAATTGCTCATGCGCCAGATAGAGCCCCAGCAGGAACACGCGCGTGGACTTCATCTCCGCGGCGATCTTCATCGCCAGATTCCAGTCCACCGGCTGCGCCGCGATCAACTCCGCAATGTCGACGATCCAGGCCAGCCGATCCCAGAAATGTTTTGCGCCGTGGACGCACAGCATCACCAGCGTGTCTTCCACGAAAAACGTGCGCATCTCGCATCCGGCGATTTCAACGGGGATCTGCCGCCGGCCCAGTTTTTCCAGGTCCAGCGGCACGGGAAAATACCGCATCGTTTTTTCCGTGTGCAGTTCCACGTGCGCCCGCGTGGCCGCGCGGAAGAATCCATATTGACCGGGCGCTTTTCCAGCCTCGCCCGCCAGTTCTTCTTCCGGTCCAAATTCAGCAGTGAAACCGGCAGACTTGAGCAGCGCCGTTGCGCGCGGAATATTTTTCTGCTGCGTCACGAAATCCAGATCGATGAAAGTCCGCCCTGCCAGACTCCCGTAAGCAAGCCAGCTCAGCACCGGTCCTTTATAGGGAATCAGCGGAAACGGCTCCGCCTCGAAGGTTTTGTGGATGCGTATTAATTCCGATAGCAGAGAAAACGCCAGACCCAAAGATTCGCGCGTGTACTGCTTCAGACTCTCCAGCCACACAGATGGGACGATGTCGTTTCCGGACGTTCTAAGATTTTCGTATAAATAGGACGCGACCTGGTGATGGAAAGCAGTGGCCACGACGTCGGCCCAATCGATCTTTCCGCGCAGCAGTTCCGCGATTCTCTCCGAGGTCTCGGCATCGATGCGAGTGCGGGCGCAGCACAGGACCAATTCCAGCTCAGGACGAAGTTGCTTCCCCCGTTTCGGATCGAGACTCATCGCGAGGCTCATTCTGGCAGGATTCCAGGGTCGCGGTGCGAGAAAAATCGACGAGTGTGCTGAAATTTACTTTTTAAGGTGCGGAGAACCCCTGTCGCGGTAGAGTATTAGGCCAGTTTCCGAGAAGACGACTTCACAGATGGGATTATCATCGTGTGAAAATCCCGCACCTTCCCGATGACGATAGCGGGACTTTACAGGATTAGTGCTATAAGAGACGGCAAATGGGAACTTCCGGCATGGAAAGCAAGGTACCCGTCAATAGTGTAGTTCCGTTGTCCCGCATGGTCGGAGATGATGATGAAGACTCCAAACTGCTAAGCGTCATGGCATCTGGTGCGCAGAACTACCTCCGGTGTTTTCCTTGGTGCAAAGACATTTGCGAAGCTTATTTTGGTGATGGGTACGGCGGGATCGTAGCAGTATTCCTATTTCGAATTGAACCGGCGCGGGCGGGCGTGGACGAGTCGCTATGGGTTATTTTTGGCGATGTGCCTCCTGCATATCTCGTCACAGCTGTGTGCAAAACTCCATCCCAAGCTTTGGAAAGATACATTGATGAAATCTCAAAATGGGTTGAATTAGCCAAGCAGGGAAAGTCGTCTAAAGATGTAATTCCGGTGTACACGCCTGCGACAATCGAGAACGCTGCCGATGTTGAGACAAGGCTCAATTTGTTGCGAGAAATCATTGTGCCTGCATTTCGACAGGGCGAATCAGAATGACGGCGGGATGAATATTTCCGCTACCCGAGATATTCCGCTACCGTGGCGAATATCGTTTGAACAGGATGGAATCAGGCGTTGACGGTCTGAGTTTCCGCAACAGTCTTGCTATAAATCCGCGCGGCAGGTTGCAAACCCTGAATCTGAACCAACTGCACGGCATGACGTGGCTGAGGTGAAGCCTTCCGCGCTTTCAAATTCTCGGAGGGAACTCCCGTGCGCGCGAAGGACTTCTCGCAATCCTGATACGAAGGCCCGCGCATGTTGCCTTCGAGATACGCCAGTCCCGGGCAGCGCGTGCAGGTGCTGCCGTGCGTGCACTGCGAGCACGTGGGCATATCGCGCAATTTAATCGTTCGCACTTCGTTCAGTTGCGGCGAATCGCGCCAGATATCCACGAACTTCATCTGCCGCACATTGCCGCTGGGCAGCGGAAATTGCACGCAGGGATAAACGTCTCCGTACGGCGAAACGTAGCATGCGGTGTGCCCGGCGCTGCACGGCAACTGATCCATATTGTCTTCGCCGGGTGCCAGCGGAGGCGCGCAAAATTCCTCGACGTTTCCGCCGCCCAGCGCTTCGTTCCGGAAAACCTCGCGCAGCGCGGCCTCATCGACGTTCAAATCGAGAATGCCGCGATCGCCATCCATCATCGGAGTAATCGTGGGATCGACGATAAATTGCGCGCCCAGTTCGGCGGCCAGCGCTCTCACGCCCATATAATCGTTCACGTTTTGAATCATCAGCACGTTGGCCATAATCACGTGAATGCCGTGCGCGCGCAGCCTGCGAATGGCATCGATGGAATCCTCGAGCGATCCCGGTAACTTGGTGATGGCGTCATGCACTTCGGGAATATGCGAATAAATGCTGATCTGCACGGACTCCACGCCCAGCGCCTTGATGCGGTCCGCTTCCTTCTTCCCGATCAGAATTCCGTTGGTCTTTAATTTTATGCAGAAGGTACGCAGGCGCGCGTATTCCAGAAGTTCAAAAAAATCCCGCCGCATCATGATTTCGCCGCCGCTGATCGTCAGGTAGAACACTCCGGCCGCCGCCATCTGATCGAGCAGGTCCTTAATCTCCGCCGTGGTCATCTCGCCATGATCGTGATGGTCCAGGTAGCAATGAACGCACCGCTCGTTGCAGCGATACGTCAGGTCGAGCTGCACGCTCAACGGAATATTATTCTCGAGGGCCTTTGCCACCATCTCCGCGACTAACATACTCATGCGCTGGTCCCCTTTGTCTGTGCTGCGCCCTGAACATTCGTCTGAGCGATCGGCTGATCGGAAATCGTCACCAGGCCATGCTCGGCCAGTTCGGCCACCACGTCTTCGGCGTCTTGCAACGCCACTTCCTGTGACACATCGAATTGCGTACACACTTTATTCGCCACGATTTCATCGAGCGGCGTCATGCCGTCCACCGCTTCCCAAATCACCGTCGCAACCTGATCGAGCGTAAACAGCGTGGAATTGGTGGCGGACATCACCATCGTTTCATCGCCCAGAGCCCGCGCGGCGATCGCGGTGCTGCGTGCCACATAGCGCTTGTTGCTCATACGATCAGCTCCCACACGCGCGCATCGGGCGTAAACATCAGACGGCGAATCGGCACGCGGCTTGCAAAATCGAACGCAGCATCGAAAACCAGCTTCACGAATTCCGGATCCTTCGCAAAGAACAAAATGTTCCCCATCAGCCCTCGAACCGCGTCGGCTCCCTCAATGGGCTCGATCTTGTTTTCCGGACCTTTCGCCAGCAGATACACGGCCTCAATCGGCGCACGCAAATTTTCTCCCACGCGCGCCAGTTCGCCGAAGAACGGCGTGCCCACGGCAAGGTAGCGGCCGTCCTGCGGTATCACGTAAGAAATTTCGTCGGTCAGCAGCGCGGCGTCCGGAGGCGCCAGCCGCGCCATCGTCGTCTTCCCCGCGCCGGAAACCCCGGAAAATAAAAACGCGCGTCCGTTGCGAATGGCGCTGGAAGCATGCACCAGAAAGCCACCTTTTTTCGAGAGCAAAAGCGTGTGCACGATGCGCAGCACCGAATCCAGAGAAAACGGATTGATTGTCTGCTCGATGCGGCCGCGCGCTGTGGCTGGATCGAACACGGCGCGAAAATCCCCGCGCTCCATCAGCCAGCGTCCCGAATTCCAGGTCACTTGCAGGTCTTCATCGCCGGATTCCGTATCCGGCGGAGCCAGCTCGACGTCGAATTCAAAACTGGCATGGTCCGAGGTGCTCACATACCCGGCGTAGCGCTCTTCGATCAGGCGAAGGAAATCCGGATTGCCGGAGCGCAAACGAATGGGAAGGCCGCCAATTTCGACGACCACGTCCGAACGCTCGGTTGCCGCTTTCACGCCCGGCACGCTGCCCTCCGGGAGAAAAGACTCGGCCACAGCATAATGAGGCGCACATACCATTTGGTTACAAGGTCTGACATTTTCAAAGCGCGAATGATAACCTGCTGCCAGCCGCAAATCTGGGCGCGTTGGACCGTCCGGTAGCCACGTCCGTCAGCGCGTTCAATGGAAATCACCCGCCCCAGCAGCTCCGCGGAAGAAACCGGAGCGTCGTCGTAGCAAAGCCGGTCCCCTCGCGTGATCAGACAGGGCTCATCGGAATTGCACGCGACTGCAATTACACGGTGAGCAAAAAAACGCCCGTCACGCCAAAACAGCACGACGTTTCCAATGGAAATATCATAAACACTTGCTTGTTCTACAGAAATTAGATCGCCAGGAAGGATGGAAGGCACCATGCTGGTACCAAAGACGCGAAGGCGTACATGCCCGAAAGCGCGAACTAACTCCATTGCAAGTCCGCACCAAAGTGCCGTCGATGCGTTCTCCACTCGGTTCATAAGCACCTTTGAAGAGAACTATGAGGCTTTTCGGCTGAACCTGCAGCCGCCAATCGACGAGAACACCTTGCCGCAAGCCAGCGCCGAAACTTCAAATACGGGCTCGAACCGGAACGAAGGCGCCTTGTAAGGCTTCTTCACACCTGCGTCACATTTCTCACCCGACGAACCTATCTTCGTCTTGTTCGCCATATTCGTCATGTAGCTTACGCTCCGTCCATTTTGATTTAATGCTGCCTGAGTCAGCTTAACTTCGCATCTTACACCCGAAGTCATATTACAATTTGATACCCCAGGGCCCCATCGGTTGAACTTGTGCCCGACGAACGCAAGATGCTCCTTGCTTGAGCAAAAGTAATCGTGCTATTCACAACAAAACCATTCAATCCAGATACACTGGAACAGGCATTGAATCGAACCAGTTATGGCCGCCCATGCCAGTGGTGCTGTGGATCGGAGTAGGGTTTGAATCTTGCGTTTTTCTTTTCCAAGCCATCTAAATTATTAGAAAGATTTCCCCTACAGCGAGCGTTTGTACACAACCCGCAACATGGGAAGTGTAAGAGTAGGAGTAAATCGTGGCAAGTGCAATTTAGGACCGATTTCCATTCTGACACTCCCCCAAAGCAACAGTAAGCACGAGTGCACCGGATTGGAACATTTGACCCGTTAATTCTTTCAACTATCTTGAATTCATTGTCCCTATTGCTTATGGAGGGCCTTGCTCCGACACGCCGGGCACGATATAACGGCTGGCCGTGGGCAAACTCGCGCTGCGTGTTGAAAATCTCGAAAAATATTTCCCTCCCGCCGCGGCCGGATGGCGGGCGTTCCTTCATCCCTTCGCAAAACCCACGGTGCCCGCTCTGCGCGGAGTCTCCTTCGACGTGGGGCAAGGGGAAGTACTTGCGCTGGTCGGTGCCAACGGCGCGGGAAAATCCACACTGCTGCGCATCCTGACGACGCTGCTGCTGCCCACGCGCGGGCGCGCCGAAGTGTGCGGCTTCGATGTGGCGGCAGCGCCCGCCGAAGTTCGCCGTCGGATCGGCTATCACACCGGCGCGGACGCTTGTCTTTATGCGCGATTGAGTGGGCGCGAAAATCTGGAACTGTTCGCGCTGCTAAATAATCTGTCCCGCGCGGACACTTCGTGCCGCATTTCGGAACTAACCGAACTGCTCGGGCTGGGCGACCTGCTGGACCGGCAGGTGCGCACACTCTCGACAGGAAACATTCACCGTCTGGGCCTGGCGCGCGCAATGCTTCATCAACCCTCGGTACTGTTGCTCGATGAACCGACGCGCAGCCTCGATCCGCTCGCCGCGGCGGAATTCCGGCGTTTTCTGATGCAGCGCGTGGTCGCGGAGCACGGCACGACGGTTGTATTCGCATCGCATACGTTAGCCGAAGTGGAGCAGATTGCCGGACGGATCGCAGCATTCGACCGCGGGCAATTGCAGTTTTGCGGCACGCCCGCGGAAATCAAGGCCACGACAAACGCGCAGACGCTCGAATCGTCGCTGGAAATTCTGGCGCGCCGCGCGGAGGCGCACTCGTCATGAGCGGCGGATTTCATCCAGGTCGGGCGCTCCAAAAAATGGCCGCGCTATTCCGGCGCGACCTCGCTGTGGCGCGCAGCTACCGCGTCGCCTTCCTTCTGGAGATTTTCGAAACACTCTTTGCCGTGGCCGGTTTTTATTTCCTTTCAAGTTTCATCGAGAGCCCGCAACTGGACCGGTCGCTGCCGCAGGGAGGAACTTACTTTGCATTCGCGCTGGTCGGCCTCGCGTTCTTCGACTACCTGAGCGTGGCCCTGCGCGCGTTCGACGATGGCCTCCAGGACGCCCGCCAAAACGGAACCCTGGAACACCTGCTGGTTACGCAAACATCGCTCTCCGTAATCCTCGCCGGCTCCATCCTTTATCCTTTCGTCTTGCTGTCGCTGCGCACGGCCATCTATCTCGGCTGGGGCGCGGCGCTGTTCGGATTTCCCCTGCGCGAGGCGAATTGGCTCGGAGCACTTCTCGTTCTGGCCGCATCCATTCTGGCTTTCTCCGGTCTGGGAATTTTAAGTGCGAGCTATCTGCTGATCTTCAAACGCGGCAATCCGGTGAATTGGGCGCTCGTGGGAATTTCGTCGGTGGTGGGAGGAATGATGTATCCGGTTTCAGTGCTGCCCGGCTGGCTGCAACAGGTCGCGCGCCTCGTTCCGGTCACCTATGCGCTGGAGGGAATGCGCGCGGCACTGCTGGGCCATGCCACACTGCACGAGCTATGGCCGTCCCTCGCGGCGTTGCTGATTTTTGCTGCAGTTTTGCTTCCCGTATCCTTCGCCGTCTTCTCCTGGGCGCTTCGGCGCACCAAAGTTACGGGGACACTGACACATTTCTAGCCTGAATTTCTCAAGAACCCGTCTGTGATCGCTTGCGTACAAATCTTGATCCAGTTGAAATCACTGCTTCGCGGATCATCTGTAGGGGCACGGCAATGCCGTGCCCCTACCACTGCGACGCCACCAAACGTAATCTCAAAATTCTAATGGCGACGAGCGTGAGCAAACCTAAAATCTAGAAGGCTAGAAAGAAAGATCAGAAGAGAGAAGAAACTGTGCGCATCTTCGGGCCGAAATGGCGGAAAAACTGGCGGCCCGAAGTTGCGCGGATGTTTCGAAAAACTACTTCTTGTTGCCTTTCTTAGCCGGGGCCGATCCGACTTTCATATCGATGCCGCCGACGCCCATGGCTTGCAGCGAATCGAGTCCCTGCTTGGCCTGAGCGCCCACTGGCCCGTTCGGATCGAGATCGATCGCCTTTTGATACGCTTCGATGGTTCCCGGCTGGATCACCGGGGTCATCTTGTCGCCCACGGTCTTAAACTCCATCGTATTGACCAGCGCAATCCCGAGCAGCAGCCAGGCCTGCGCATTCTTGGGGTCGAGGGTCGTGGCTTTTTGCAACGGCTCGATCGCTTCCTTCATGCGGTTCGCCTGATAGAGGACGATGCCGAAGTTGCGCCATGCCAACGCGGCATCGGTCGGGTTCAGGTCCACGTACTTCTGATACGCAGCGCGCGCGTCGTCCACTTTCCCGAGCCGTGCGAGCACGTTGCCCAGATTGTTATAGTTGGCAGCTACATCCGGCTTCATCGCGATGGACTTCTGATAGGTATCAGCTGCATCCTGCCACTTGCTCATGCTCTCGTATGCCTCGCCCAATCGCGAAAGGACGATGGCCCGGTTCGGGTCTTCCGGTTTCATCGCGGACTGCGCGGCAGTCAATTCGGTTACCGCGGTGGTGCCAGCCTGATTGATCTTGTCCTGAACCGCGGCCTGCTGGTCCTTCTGGTCTTTGGGCACCTTGGCCAATTCCGCCTGAGCAGCCTTCATCGTATCGATTGCCGCCAGCCCCGCATCGTAATGCACCTTCAATTGCGTGAAGGCCTTTTCCGCCTCTTCGCGCTTCTTGGCCTCTTCCGCGTCCGCGCTCTTACCCTTCTCCATGATGTCTTTCAAGTTGAGGTCGAACGTGGGCTGGGTTCCCGCGGAGATCTTGAGGCCGGTCTGGTAAACGATCTGGTCTTTGACCTTCATGTCGATGGCGTACGTCCCGCCCGGCAAGCCGGCCATTACGTAATGCCCTCTGGGGTCGGTCTTCACCGTGAAGCTCTGGCTGCTCTCGGTGTTCTTGATAACCAGCGTGACGTCCGGGAAAGGCTTGCCGTTGACGTCAGACACCGTGCCTTGCAATACGCTCAGTGATCCCTGCGCGTATGCGGCAGTGGCTATTAGCATCAGCGCTACTGCCGTCAAGAATGCCTTCGTTCGGTTCATAATATTTACTGCCTCCTGGCAAGCATATCCGCCGGGTCTAGCCGAGCGGGGTTTTTCTATTATCTCTCAACTGGGGCCCGATAAGCGATAGGGTCTGTTATACCCGCTTCCGCAAAGGCGCGCAATCGCAACCGGCAACTGTCGCACACCCCGCAAGCCTCATCTTCAAACTGGTAGCAGGACCAGGTCCGGTCCAGCGGGGCTCCCAACTCCACCCCGCGCTGAATAATTTCCCGCTTCCGCATGCCGATCACCGGCGTCACCATTTCAATATGCGTTTCGGGCCGCGTTCCCTCGCGCACCAACTGCTGAAACACGCTGTAGTATTCCGGCCGGCAATCCGGGTAGCCGGAGCTGTCTTCGGCCACCGCGCCGATGAACACCGCCGTCGCGCCGATCACCTCTGCCCAGCTAACTGCAACCGCCAGAAAATGCGCGTTACGGAATGGGACGTATGTGACCGGGATTTCGTTACCGGAGGCTTGCGATGCCCCCTCCGGCACCGCGATCCCCTTGTCGGTCAGCGCCGAACCGCCGATTTGCGAAAAATGATCCAGGCGCACCGCCAGACGTTGGGGCACCGAGTAGAAGTCGGCGATCTCATCGAATGCCCGCCGCTCGCGCCGTTCCGTCCGCTGTCCGTAGCTGGCATGCACCAGCGCTAAGTCATGTGTTTCTCGGGCGATGGCCGCAGTTACGCAGGAGTCCATGCCGCCACTCAATAGGACTACCGCCTTCGGACGCGCGCTCAACGTGTTCGACATCTTTCCTTATTTATTTAGATGCGATTCAGAATCAAGGAGTCTATACGCCGCGAGCGGCCGGATGCCAGATGAATTTATGCAATTGCAAGCCGAGCCGCACCGGCAAACCGTCAGCCAAAATCCACTCAGAGACGTCTTGCGCACTCATCCCGGGCCAGACGCCTTCCGGATCGGCATGCACCGGAGAAAATATCACCTGGTGGACGCGATCGGCCAATCTGTGCTGCCGCGTGAAATCCCTCGCAAATTCATAATCGCGCCGCGTGGAAATGACAAACTTGATTTCGTCCTTACGGTCCACCGCATCCAGATTCTCCATCCGAAAAGTGTCCGGCTCGCCCGAGTCGGGGCACTTGATGTCCATGATCTTGATAACTTCACGAGGTAAATCCGCGATCGGCCGCTCGCCGCTCGTCTCGATCAACACGGTATAGCCTTTATCGACCAATCCCTCCGCCAGAGGAATCGCCTCCGGTTGCAGCAGCGGCTCGCCTCCGGTCAATTCCACAAGGGAAACCACCCGCCCATTTCCATTTTTCGGCAGTTCTGCATTGGGACCAGCAGACAACTCCTCAACGCGCGAAAGCACATCCTCCATGCTCATCTTCGTCCCGCCGTGAAACGCGTAAGCCGTATCGCACCAGGTACACCGAAGATTGCACCCGGTAAGCCGCACAAAAATGCAGGGCAACCCCGCATAAGTGCTCTCCCCCTGAATCGACCGGAAAATTTCTGTAATGTTCATGGAATCAGCGGCTCCGGCGGGACGCCTTGCGGCGCTGATATCGCTGCACAAAAAACAGCGCCGCCAGCCCAATCACCGCAGCCGCAACAAATCGAAACGGCTCCAGTTGATACCCAAGCCAGCGAAGCACAAAAACGTACCCAAGCCCAACCGCAATAGCCGGAACAACAATAATAAGAAACGACTTGTTCATAGGCTTTAGCTCTAAGTAGAACAGGTTTCAACCTGTTCGCTTTTGGTTTAGATTGTCGCGCGGCGTAACAAAAAAACCAAACAAACCAACTCAAACCCCACTAAGGCCAATAAGTAGCCGAAGTAGTATCCGTCTCCCAAATCGTAACGCTCTTAATCCGCGCCCCATTAGGCAGCGCATTCATCTGCCGCGCAGTCTCCTCATAAAAATACTTCGCCACATTTTCAGCCGAAGGATTAATCGTGTCGAACGGCGCCAGATCGTTCAAAAATCGATGATCCACCCCGCCGACAATCTCGCGGATCACCCGCTTCAGATGCGTGAAGTCGTACAGCAATCCAATAGAATCCAGATGCGGCCCCACCAATGTGACGCGCACCTTGTAATTATGTCCATGCACGTTCTCGCACTTGCCCTTGTATCCGCGCAGGGCATGCCCGGAAGAAAAGGTCTCATCAACGCTGACTTGAAACATCCGCTCCCCTTGGAAAAAACTGGATTGATCTGACTGCGCAATCACTTTTTCGATTGCTGCATGAACCGTTCGACCGCGGCGATGTCCCTGGTGGTCGCGTACGCCGGAAGCGATTCCATGAAGATTTTACCATACTGCATGCGCTGGATGCGGTTATCGAGAATCGCCAGCACGCCGCGGTCGGTCCGCGAACGGATCAGCCGTCCGAAGCCCTGCTTCAGCGCCAGCACCGCCTCCGGCACCTGATATTCCGCAAACGGATTGCGCCCGTCCTCCTGCAACGCCTTCACGCGCGCCGCGACAATCGGATCGGAAGGCACCGCGAATGGCAACTTGTCAACGATGACGCACGAAAGCTGATCGCCGCGCACATCGACGCCCTGCCAGAAGCTGGATGTGGCGAACAGCACGGCGCCATCCGTGTTTCTGAATTTTTCCAGCAGCGCCGAACGCGGCGCCGAGCCCTGAAGCATCAACGGAAACCGCACGCGAGGCCGCACGCGCTCGTAGATATCGTTCATCTGGTTGTAGCTGGTAAACAGGCAAAACGCTCGCCCCTCGGAAATCTCCAGCAGCCGGATAATCTCCTGCGCCGCGCGTTCGGAGAAAGTCGGATCGCGCACATCGGGCAGCGCCGCCGGGATGTAAAGCAAAGCCTGCGTCGCGAAATCGAATTCCGATTCCAGCACGCGCTCGCTGGCCATGCTCACGCCCAGTCGCTGCTTCAAAAAATCGAATCGCCCTCCGACTGCCAGCGTCGCCGAGGTCAGAATAATCGTTTCGAACGGCTCGAATAGCCGCTCGCGCAGCATGTCGCTCACATCGATTGGCGTAGCCGCCACGAACACGCCCTTGTTCCGGCGTTCGAACCAGTACACGAAGTTGCCTTCGCTCGATTCGAACAAAAAATTCAGTTCCGCTCGCAATTCCATCGACCGCCGCGCGATGGTCAGCAATTCCTCAGGCTTCGGTGAGAGCGAAGCAATTTCCGCTTCCAGGCTCTTCAACCCATTCACCAGTGATTTATAGGCATCCTGGTTCTGATCGACAAAATTAGTGCGCTGCGTCTTATCGAATGGAAAGCGCCCTTCGCGCGCAGGAAACGCCTCGAAAAAGCTCCTCGCGCGCTCGCGCATCCGCATGATGTGTTTGAGCAACCCCGCACTGCTTATTTTCGTTACGCGCACCGCCACTTCGGCATCGCGAGCCAGCTCGTCGAAACGATAATTCGAAATCTGCCGTCCGAAATAATCGCTGGCCACGTCCTCAATCTCATGCGCTTCGTCGAACACCACCGCGCCGTACTCCGGCAGCACGCTGCCGAAATCGTCCTGCTTCAGCGCCAGGTCCGCAAAAAATAAATGATGATTCACAATGATCAAATCGGCTTCCGCAGCCCGCTGGTGCATCGCCGTGATAAAGCAGCGATTGAATTCAGGGCATTTCTGCCCCGAGCAGGCATCCCGCCGCGCGTCCAGACGCTGCCAAAGGTCCGAATCGTCGGGTAGAAAATTAAGCTCCGCGCGATCGCCGGTCTCGGTAACTTTTTCCCAGTCCCGTATCTGATGGAACCAGTCGACCTCGTCCAGTCCCTTCAACATAGGCTGGTCGGCCATCCGGTAAACTTTTTCGCGGCACAGAAAATTGCCGCGCCCCTTCATCACCGCGACTTTCAATTTCGGCGCGAAATATTTCTGCAAGAACGGGACGTCCTTTTCGAACAGCTGCTCCTGAAGGGATTTGGTAGCCGTCGAAATCACCACACGCCGCCCGCTGCGTATCGCAGGAATCAGATAGGCCAGCGTCTTACCGGTTCCTGTTCCGGCCTCAACGATTGCGTGGCGCTTTTCGCGAAAAGCAGACTCGACCATCTCCGCCATCGCCAGTTGCGAGGGACGGTGCTCGAACCCATCGGGCATGCACTTTTCCAGCGCCCCGCCAGGGCCGAAAATATCCTCAATGGTCGGTTCCGTGAGGACCGGCTCCACAATGGAGTGTTCCACCACATCAGGCTGATCCGGCGCGACGACGACTTCTTCGGTTTTAGCTTTGGCGCGTTTGGGCATGAGGAGCGGGTGAGAACTCTCGAAAACCGCGAACCGATAAAATAGCACACACCGGAGGAACGCGCCGCTTTGCTATACTCGCGCCGATGGCCAAAGACGCCGCTCCGAAAAAACTCTTCCTCGTGGACGCCATGGGGTTCATCTTCCGCGCGTTCTTCGCGCCAATGGGCAGGCTGAACAGCCCGCAGGGCATTCCCACGAAAGTTCCGTACCTGTTTTCGAACATGCTGCGCAAGCTTTCGAAGGAACATGCGCCCGACTATCTCGCCGTGGTGTTCGATACTAAGGAGCCGACGTTCCGCGATAAGCTCTTTGACAAATACAAGGCGCAGCGCCCGCCGATGCCAGAAGACCTCTCCATCCAATTGCCCTACGTGCGGCGTATGTGCGAGGCCATGCGGCTGCCCATCCTGGAGTTCCCCGGTTTCGAGGCCGACGACGTGATCGGCGCGCTGGCCCGGCAGGGCGCAAAAAAGAATATGGAAGTCTCCATCGTCACCAGCGACAAGGACATGATGCAGCTGGTCGGCGGAAGTGTGCGCGTGCTGCGGCCCGGAGCGGGGCCGAACAAAACCGATCTGGTGGTGGACGCCGCGAAAGTGGAAGAAATAATGGGCGTGCCGCCGGAACAAGTCGCCGACGTGATGGCCCTGATGGGCGATTCGATCGACAACATTCCAGGCGCAAAAGGAATCGGCGAAAAAGGCGCGCGCGAACTGATCAAACGCTTCGGCTCAGCGGAAGCCGCTCTCGATCATGCAGCCGAAGTGGAAGGCAAGCGCTACCGCGAGGCGCTGGAAAATGGCCGCGAAGCCGTGATGATGTCCAAGCAACTCGCGGTGATCGACAAAAACGCCCCGGTGAAACTGGTCCTTGACGATCTCTCGATCCGCGAGCTGGACGTCGAAGCATTGCGCGCGCTGTACGCGGAACTGGGCTTCACTTCCCTGCTGCGCGATCTCCCCGCGGCCTCCACGGCAGGCGTCGCCGCAAGCGATTCCGCCGCGCTCGAATCTCCCGCCGCGCTCGCAAAATATTTAGATAGCCTTCCGTGCAGTGCGGAAGTCGCTCTCTGGCTCACGCTCGCATCCGGCGAGCGCGAAACCGAAGGCTTCGGCACGCAAATCGCCGCAGTTGAGATTTCGCCAAAAGCAGGCGTTACGCGGACCGCTTCGGTTGCGGGTGCAAGCTCTACTCTCGCACTCAGCGCTCCCGGTGACGCGCTGCGCCTGCCAGAAAACGACTCACGCGAAATGCTCGCAGCTCTCGCAAAATTCCTGCGCGATCCCCAGCGCCCAAAAATCGTCCACGATCCGAAGCTCTTGGAACTTCTAGCAGGCCCTGTCGCCGGAATTCGCCACGCGACGATGCTCTACTCCTACCTGCTGCGCCCCACCACATCAAAACACAGTCTTGCCGAAGTAGTCCTGCGCCACGAAAACGTCACACTCTCCGGCGCACCGGGAGAATCAGCCGACCACCTGCAACGCCTCGCGCCAATCCTGCGCAAGGAAGTCCAAGCGCAGGGCCTTGCCAACCTCTACGAAACAATCGACCTGCCGCTCGCGCCCGTCCTCGCCTCAATGGAACGCCACGGCGTGCGCGTCGATCGCGAAGCCCTGGCCGCAATGTCCGCAACAATGGAGCGCGAAATCCGCGCGCTGGAAAAAACGATCTGGGAGCTGGCCGGATCGGAATTCAACGTCAATTCGCCGCAGCAACTCGCGGAAATTCTGTTCGACAAGATGAATCTCACCCTCGGCGGCAGACGCCGTTCGAAGCCCCGCTCCACAGCAGCAGACGTGCTCGAAGAACTGGCGCTAACTCACGAATTACCGCGCAAAGTCCTCGAATACCGCGAAATCAGCAAGCTCAAATCCACCTACGTGGACGCGCTACCACGGCTGATTCACCCGGAAACAGGCCGCCTGCATACCAGCTTCAGCCAGACCGGCGCAGCCACGGGCCGCCTCAGTTCCTCTGACCCCAATTTGCAAAATATTCCAGTGCGCACAGAGCTTGGCCGGCAAATTCGCGCCGAGTTCATCGCAGAGCCGGGCAACACCCTATTTTCCGCCGATTATTCCCAGATCGAGTTGCGCATCCTCGCCCATTTTTCCGAGGACCCAGTCCTGGTGGAAGCCTTCCGCACCGGGCAAGACATTCACGCGCGCACCGCGCAGGAAGTTTTCGGCGTAGGCCCGATGGCGCAAAACGCCGAGCATCGCCGCGCCGCCAAAGCCATCAATTTCGGCATCATCTACGGTCAAACCCCGTTCGGCCTGGCCGCGCAGCTAGGCATAGACCAAAAAGAAGCGTCGAAATTCATCACGGCATATTTCGCCAAATATCGCGGCGTAAAGGAGTATCTCGAACGTTCGCTCAACGAGGCCCGCAGTAGCGGCGTAACGCGCACGCTCCACGGACGCATCCGCCCCGTCCCGGAAATCACATCGCCGCAGCCCATGCTAAGAAATTTCGCCGAGCGCACCGCGCTAAACACACCGCTGCAAGGCACCGCCGCCGACCTGATCAAAATCGCCATGATCAACATCGACCGCGAGCTCACAAAAGAAAAGTTCCAGGCAAAAATGATCCTCCAGGTCCACGACGAATTGCTTTTCGAAGCTCCACACAAAGAAATGGACCGCCTGCGCAAGTTGGTGCGACACGAAATGGAAAACGCGCACAAGCTAATCGTCCCGTTAGTGGTGGATATGAAAGCAGGCCCGAACTGGCGTGACATGAAATAAAAAATGTGGACCTGACGACCAGAATCAAATGGACTAGAGAGCGAGTTTCTGATGTAAATAATCCGGGTGGGTGGATTTGGACACTATCAGTTTCATGGAATCAAGTACTGCGCCGGAGGTGTTATGCCTGCCACTCAGATGCGCGCAGGGCGCGGAAAATTCATGATGGTGGTTGGTTGTGTCTGGTACTTGCTGGCGTTTTTTTGGCTACCACCTCTCACTGCGATTTGTTTCTGGCTGCCACAAGCTGTCGGCGAAATCGTATTGAGAGTTGAATTCGCGCTCTCCGCCGCTCTGGCAGTCATTGGAGCAATTAAGTGGCGTCGTGCAGTCGGAAACCCTAAATTGGGAACCTACTTCTTCATTGTCACTTGCGGAGTATTGGCTGTTTTCGGTGTTTATTACATGTATGACTGGATTCCCTTTTTTGGAGGAAAATAGTGAAACACGCTTCAGGATTTCTCGCCATCGTCAACGACGCCAAAAAGCGCGTAAAAGAATCCGACTTCCGCGAAATAAAGCAGCGCCTCGACGCCGGTGAAAAATTCACGCTGGTCGACGTCCGCGAAGACAACGAATGGGCCAAGGGACACCTCCCCGGCGCGATTCACCTCGGCAAGGGCGTGATCGAGCGCGACGTCGAAACCGCCGTGCCGGACAAATCCACCCCCCTGGTCCTGTACTGTGGAGGCGGCTTCCGCTCAGCCCTGGCCGCGGACAACCTCCAGAAAATGGGCTACACCAACTGCATCTCCATGGACGGCGGCTGGCGCGCATGGACCGAAGCCGGCTACACCACCGAAAAGACCGAATAAGATTTTTCGTCGGGGGACTTGCGCGTTTCGCGCTCAGCGACTATCTTCTATAGGCTCACCTGAACGTTCTAAATCTGCTGGGGCGTGGTCCAACCGGTAGGGCACCTCACTGTTAATGAGGACGGTATAGGTTCGAATCCTATCGCCCCAGCCAATTTTCCTACCTCGAACTCCATTGCAATTTCCGGGATTAATTCAATGCAATCTTGCACGCCTGAACGCAGCAAGGCCCGACCGTCTCAGTGAATTCTGTGGACTAAGTGTAAAAACTTTTTGCCGTGCATTGGAAGGTTTATTAGTGGGCGTTAGTCAGCGGAGGTATACGGGGGGAAGATCGCGCCGGCCCAGCCCTCAATCCCCTAAAGGGATCCTCGGCACGTCTTCCCCCTGCACATTCTGATATTGCACGCGGCACGCCAAACTCAACGCACTGAAAACACTACACATTTCATTTTTTGCGGCGCGTAAAAAAGACGAGTGCGAAGGAAAATTTTCCAGCGCCATTTCTTTTCATTCGTTTTTTCCGATTCCCACGCCGTTTTTGTTGACCCTAACTCCCCGCCTTGCTAACGTTAAAGGTTTACGATGGGCGTATCTTACGCTCATGATGGTGGGCCGGCTGTGGGGGCGGCCTCTGGGACATGGGCCTGACAAAAATTGTCGTTCGCGGCGCGCGCCAGCACAACCTGAAGAACATCAGCGTCGAAATTCCGCGCAACTCGCTGACGGTCATCACCGGGCTTTCCGGTTCGGGCAAATCCTCGCTCGCGTTCGACACCATTTACGCCGAGGGGCAGCGCCGGTACGTCGAATCGCTTTCCGCCTACGCCCGCCAGTTTCTAGATCAGATGGAGCGTCCGGAAGTGGACTCCATCGAGGGCCTTTCCCCCGCGATCGCCATCGAGCAGAAAACCACGTCGCGCTCCCCACGCTCCACGGTCGGTACCATTACTGAAATTTACGACTACCTGCGCGTGGTTTACAGCTCGATTGGCGCGCCGCATTGCCCCAACTGCGGCCGGCCCATCTCCCGCCAGTCCACCGACCAGATCGTCCGCTCGATCCTGCACGGCGAACTAGCCAAGCCCGACGACCGCATCATGATCCTCGCCCCCATCGTCCGCGGCCGCAAAGGCGAATACCGCCAGGAACTGGAAAAACTCGCCCGCGACGGCTTCGTCCGCGCCCGCATCGACGGCGACCTCTGCCCCCTGGACGATCCCCCGCGCCTCGACAAGCGCAAGAATCACACCATCGAGGTCGTCGTCGATCGTCTGCTGGTCAAGACGGGCATCGCGGGTAGGCTCGAACAATCCATCGCCACCGCGCTGAAACTCGCGAAGGGCATCGTCACCGTAGTGGTAGTCGGCGGCACCGAGCAGACGTATTCCGAAAAAATGGCGTGCAGCGAGTGCGGCATTTCCGTCCCGCAACTGGAGCCGCGCTCGTTCAGTTTCAATTCACCATACGGCGCATGCCCCGCGTGCAATGGCTTGGGTTCGAAATACGATTTCGATCCGGCAAAAGTAATTGTCGATTGGACGCGCCCCCTGCTCGAAGGCGGCTTGGGGCCCGGCGCAGGCTCCGTATTTCTGAAACACAGCCTCGAATTGGGCGCGCTGGCGCATGGCTTTAATCTCTCGCTTCCGTTCGAAAGGCTCTCGCCCGAGGTCCAGAATCTGATTCTGTACGGCAATCCCCCTTCGAATCTGGCGTCGAAGGACGCCGACGGTGCGGCAGGAAAAAAATCAAAGACTGTCAAAGCGGCTCCGGGACTGCACTTCCAAGGAGTGGTCGGTTTTCTGGAGCGCAGCCTCGAAGAATCAAACTCCGACAGCTACCGCGAATGGATCACGCGTTACATGTCCCCGGTGCCATGCGCAGTCTGCCACGAGCAGCGCCTGCGCCCGGAAAGCCTGGCCGTAAAAGTAGGAGGCCGCTCGATCTCCGAGTACACCGCGCTCGCAATCTCCGACGCGCGCCCCGCCGTGGACCAAATCCGCAAAGGCCTGACGCAGCGGCAGACCGACATCGCAGGCCGCGCCCTTTCCGAAATTGCCTCGCGCCTGGATTTCCTACTGGCAGTAGGCCTCGGCTACCTCAGCCTCGACCGCTCTTCCGCCACGCTGTCCGGCGGAGAAGCCCAGCGCATCCGCCTGGCCACGCAGATCGGCTCAAAGCTGCGCGGAGTCCTCTACGTCCTAGATGAGCCTTCCATCGGCCTGCACGCGCGGGACAATGGCCGCCTGATCTCCTCGCTCGAGCATTTGCGCGATCTCGGCAACACGGTCCTGGTCGTCGAGCATGACGAAGAAACCATCCGCCGCGCCGACTACGTGGTGGACCTAGGCCCCGGCGCAGGCAATGCCGGCGGACACCTCGTCGCCATAGGCCGCCCCGATGAAATCGCGCACAACGCCAATTCGCTCACCGGACGATACTTGAATGGCGAACTCTCCATCGCCGTGCCGCCCACACGCCGCGCGCCCAACGGCAAATCGATTCAACTCCTCGGCTGCACCGCCAACAACCTGAAAAACGTGGATTTCGAATTGCCGCTAGGCCTGCTGACGGTGATCACCGGCGTTTCCGGCTCCGGCAAATCCACGCTGGTGAACGACATCCTCTACCGCGCACTGGCGCAGCAGCTCTACCGCTCGATGGAGCGCCCCGGCGCGTTCCGCGAAATCATCGGCGCGGCGCAAATCGACAAGGTCATAGAAATCGATCAGGCCCCCATAGGCCGCACGCCGCGTTCGAACCCGGCCACCTACACCGGAGTCTTCGCGCCGATCCGCGACCTATTCGCCATGCTCCCGGAATCGCGCGAACGCGGCTACAAGCCAGGCCGCTTCAGCTTCAACGTAAAAGGCGGCCGCTGCGAAGCCTGCCAGGGCGACGGCCTGCGCCGCATCGAAATGAATTTCCTCCCAGACGTGTACGTAACCTGCGAAGTCTGCCGAGGCCGCCGCTACAACTCTGAAACACTAGCCGTAAGGTACAAAGGCCATTCGATTTCAGACCTGCTAGACATGCAGATCGGCGACGCCCTGAAAATCCTCGAAAACATCCCGCAAGTCCGCCAGAAACTGGAAACGCTGGTGGACGTAGGCCTCGGCTACATCCAACTGGGCCAATCCTCCACCACCCTCTCCGGCGGCGAAGCCCAGCGCATCAAACTCGCCAAAGAACTCTCCCGCCGCCAGACCGGCCGCACCCTCTACATCCTCGACGAGCCCACCACCGGCCTGCACTTCGACGACGTAAAAAAACTCCTCGACGTACTGAATCGCCTGGCCGACCTGGGCAACACCGTCCTGATCATCGAGCACCACATGGACGTAATCAAACAAGCCGACTGGATAGTAGACCTGGGTCCCGAAGGCGGCGAAGGCGGCGGCAGAATCGTATCCCAAGGCACGCCCGAGCAGGTGGCGCGAGTGAAAAAATCTTATACGGGGCAAGTGCTGGCGGGGATTTTGGGTGGAGGGAATGGGAATCATGGGTAGCTTCGAGGCGCGGTTTGGTCGACACCTCCAAAACTACTAACTTTGCTCAACCTATTGATGCTGGCTCTATCTCTATCGCGAGGAATAAAATATACTCGTTTTATCCGGATTGGTCATATGCTCGCTGCTGTAAACTGAAAAGGGCAAGCCAGAGAAATTTAGTATTTAATTGAGAGGAAACCGTGTCAGAACAAGAAGCAGTGAACGGCAATAACGCACAACAACTGGACCTTCTAAGTAAAATTTTGCCGGAAGTAATCTCCGCCTTCAACAAGCTGGATGAGACTGGAAGACAAAAGCTGTATCGAGCTGTCGGTACGGTCTTCGGATTTGATCTTGAAGCAACTTCGCGACCAACGGTTAGCGATCGAGTTGGAAACGCATCTGATAGGTTTTCGAAGGAACATCCAATCAACCCAAAAGAATTTCTTTTGAGGAAGCAACCGCGCACAGATGTAGAAAGAATTGCATGCCTTGCGTATTATCTGACTCACTATCGAGACCAACTATATTTCAAAACATTGGATATCAGCAAGCTGAATACAGAGGCCGCCCAGATCAAACTCTCCAATCCTGCCAGTGCTGTCGACAATGCTACTAATTATGGGTACTTGGCGCAGGCGGCTAGAGAGACAAAACAGATAAGTGCACCAGGAGAGAAGTACGTTGAGGCGCTCCCTGACCGTGAGGCCGCGCGTGCTGCAATGGCAAATGCACGACCAAGGAAAAAATCTAAGCGCGCGAAACCGGAAGCGAGTTGAATCGATTTTGCCACCAACCAAACCAAAGCGTCATAAGGCTAAGAGACTTGCCATATTCAACCACAAGGGTGGAGTGGGAAAGACTACGCTTACAGTCAACGTGGCAAAAGCCTTGGCCTCATTGGATAAGCGTGTCCTTCTAGTTGATTCCGACCCTCAGTGCAATCTGACCTCTTACCTCATTGATCCAAGTGTGGTAGATGACATGTTGGATAGCTCAGAAACTGACGAAGGGGCTACTTTGTGGTCAGCTCTCAAGCCCGTCGCAGACGGGATGGGGGACATAAAATTAATTAAGCCGAAAGGAATTGGGAATATCCACCTACTACCCGGCGATATTCTATTATCAAAGTTTGAACAAGATTTACATGCATCTTGGGGAGATTGTTTCCACAGGAAAGTTCGGGGCTATCGCGGGACAACCGCACTGAGTCAACTCGTTAATCACATTGCTACAGAAAAATCGATTGATTTCGTTTTCTACGACTCTGGCCCCAATATCGGTCCTCTGAACAGAGTGATCTTACTGGATTGCGATGCATTCATCGTCCCCGCGGCATGTGATTCATTTTCCATCCGTGCGCTCAAAACGTTAGGACAAACCCTTCTGGACTGGATCACCGATTGGAAAACGGTGTTAGCGTTGGCACCGGACGATGTATATCTCCTACCTGGGAAACCAACATTGATTGGGTATCTGCCGCAGCGATTTCGTATTTATGGAGGTACGGTATCTTCTGATTACTCTAAGTACTTGCCAAGAATTGAACGTCATGTAAGCAGTGATATTGGAGCCGTTCTTCGAGAGATTGACCCAGATCTCGCGCCAATCCCTCTCCAATCAAGATTAGGGTTGATTAAAGATTTCGGTCGGCTTGCAGCTGCGGCGCAATCGGAGGGAGTCGCTATCTGGGAAGTAGGAACGCCTCAGGAAAGGTCGGCTACGCGGCAGGCCTTCCGTAGCGTGGCGGAAAAGATCATCGAAAGGACGCGGTAGGGATCGGAATATGGCTGAGTTTACGTCCGCAGAGCGAAGGCTCATCCACGAATTAGTTAGCCACTATGAAAAGAATAATGGCGTGCTGAGGACGTTTTTGCAAAGCTTGCGCGGACAGGTCCAGAGCTCGAAAATACTCGAACCATACATTCATTCACTTAGCTGGCGTATGAAAGATCCAAATCATCTAGAGAGAAAACTCCGAAGAAAACTTCGTAAATACAAGAATTTGGGGAAGCGTTTCCCAATCACTCCCGCAAACTTATTTGTAAAGGTGAACGATCTAGCTGGGCTGCGAGTGTTGCATCTCTACACTCAGCAGGTTGAAGCGATTAAAGAAGGCCTAAGCGGTTTATTCGAAGAGGAATCTTATAGGGTCATTGAGGGTCCGACTGCCCGGACTTGGGATGACGAATCCAGGGCATTTTTTAAGTCCATTGGAATAAAGACTAAGAAAAGCCCTTCTCTCTATACCAGCGTACACTACGTGATCAAACCCAATAAGAAAACCAAATACACATGTGAAATTCAAGTGCGAACACTGATGGAAGAAGTCTGGGGACAAGTAGACCACTCCATTAACTATCCTGAACCCACTAAACATCTTGGCTGTCACGAGCAGCTGGCCGCCCTTGCACGTTCAACTTCCGCGTGCACACGTCTCGTCGACTCCATTTTTCGGTCCCACGCTGACGCGGAAGCCATTAAGCAGCAATTATTGCGGTCGCGTAGATCGTTGAGAAAACAACAATAATTAATCGTTTTAACTTTCCTAGAAAAGCCACGTGAGTGGAGTGCGGAAATATATATGATTGCGGAAAGCCCTCGGATCGGGTGAGCGACCACGTCACCCTACTTCCCCTTGCCATCCCTCGCACTTCCCTTTTCACCGGCCACCACATAGGCCCACAGCGCTTCAATATCCGCAGGCATCAGCGCAGTGCCCCAGGCAGGCATATTGTTCTTGCCGTTGGTGACGGAGTTGACGAAGCGGTCGTGCTGATCGTGCGGGAAGGTGCGCAGGTCGAACGCACCGACCGGGTCGGCCATATGCGCGCCGTGGCAGGCCAGGCAGTCGTCTTCATAGAGCATCGCGCCTGTGTGGATCTGCTTGGGAGTGAATTTTTGCGGCTTGGCTTTTTGGCCTGAAGTTGTCGCGCCGAAAGCGGCGATCACAAGTATTGCTGCCAACATTGCTGTAATGGATTTCATCGGTCATAGTCCTCGACAATTCGAATTTACCGGCTGAATTAGTTTAGCATTTAAGTGGCTTAGGCTTCAGCCTGAGTGCTTTTGGTTTTGGTTTTGGTTATCTCGATTTGCAATCAACATCAAGAAATCAAAACCAAAACCGCGCAGGTTGAAACCTGCGCCACTAGGGTTCGCCCAACGGCTGCAATTTCCCTGCGCGAACTGTGCCGATTAGAAGTGTCAGATTGCTCAGGAGGATTACGGCAAACGCTAGGGACGGTAGAAATGCGAAGGCTTCGCCGCGCGCTTCCAGCACTTCGATTCCCAGCACCGCCGTGATCAAGCCTCGCGGGACGAACCACAGCATCAACTCGCGCTCCATCGACGTAAAACTGCGCCAGGCGAGGCGGCCTGTCTGCACTACCACAGCGCGCGCCGCCAATATCGCCGCGAAACACAGACACGCGAGAACGATATTCTTTCGCAATCCTGCAAATTCCACGAGCATGCCCAAAAGTACAAAAAAGAACGTCCGCAGCAGGAAAGCCAGCTCCCCGTGGAACGTGAGCATCTGGTCGTGATGATGATTTTCCGCATGCCCGTGCTCCCGTTGGACAGGTATTTCCGTAAACCAGTCCGCCCCCGCGGACTTATCGAAATGCAGCCGCTCGCGGACGGCTGGAAAATTCGTAAGCGTGAGGCCGAAAACCAGAACCGAAACCAGCTCGTTGCCCTTCAGAAAATGCACGCCGGAATAGACCAGCAGCACCGCGGCAAACGTCAGCACATGCCAAAACCGCTGCTCGGAAAGAACCGGAAGCAGGTAAGACCACAGCATCCCCGCGAGAATGCCAGCCGCCACGGCCAAAATCAGACTGGAACCGAGCGCCCACGCCACAGCTCTTGGCTCCGCGTTTCCACCGGAGGCGATATCGAGCAACGTGGTGACCGCCAGAACGGCAAGCGCGTCGCCGAACGATGCCTCGACAAGCAACGTGACTTTGACCTCGCGCCGCAGATGAACCTGCTGCAACACGGGAAGAAGAATCGAACTGCTGATACAGCCCAGGACCGCCCCAATCAGGAGCGCGTTGGGCCAGGAAAAATGCAGCGCCAGGCGGCAAACCTCCGCGACGACAGCCATGGCGAGAATAAAACTAAAAAGCGAAAGAAAAAAGCCAGACCCGAAATGCCGCAGGATTTCGCGAAGCTTCAGGTCCAGGCCACCCTCAAACAGGATGAGGATCAGCGCCAGCGAGCCGAAGCCATGCGTAGCGCTGCGAAAAATATCCGGATTCACCCAGCGCAGACCCGGCCCGATCAGAACGCCCGTAGCCATCAAAATAATCACGTCGGGAACGTGCGTAAACCGAACGAGCCGGTTGGCAACAAACGCAAGAACGAGAAGACCGCCAAGAATTGCGAAGAAGAGGGTCAAATCCATCGAGTTGTCCGGGCGTCGCCCGGACAAGGATCTTCGAGGAAATCGTGGTTCGATGCAATGAATAAACGGGGGGCGATACGGAAGCGCTACCTTCACCTGCCAGCGGCAGAGCAGAATGCGGACCGGGCATTACCACTATGGATTTGATTGATTGTTGGGCGCCGGCTTCAGAACGAGCTGCACGCCGCGGCGCGCGTTCTCATCGACCGTTCGTTGCATGTCTAATTGATTCAGGTCGAATGAAAATTCCACGCCGTTATCGACAGTAAAGTGCAATTTTCCGTCCGCAAGCCAATAGTCCTGCACGGAGTAGATGGTGCCGTCTTTCAAATTGAGTTGAACCACCGGCCCGTTATTTGTGTAGGGCGGCGTCTGTTCGGTGACTTGTTCGCCGGAAACGTTCTGGTCAGGGCCCGGGTTATTGTCCGCTGGCCCGGAAGAATAGGCTTGCGGAGGGTTGTAAGAACCGCCGTCATTGGAAGAATTGTAGTTGTCGTTGTAAACGTTGTAGCCGGAAGGGTCCGAGTAATATCCATATCCTGGGCCTCCCGACAGCCACGGATCATCCCAATAGGAATAGGGCCAATACGAGTATGGGTACAAACCCCAGCCGAACAGCGGCCAGCCGAATCCGAAGCCGAATCCGCAATTCCAGCAACCTCCGCGAAAACCTCTGTGAGGGTAGCCGCCGAATCCGCCGTTGGTTCGAAATCCACCGAAACCGTTGTAGTTGCGTGGAACGCTGGAAACGGTTCCGCTGCCGAAGGAGGACCGTGCGCCTAACGCTGCCGCATTGGATGGGGTTTGTGGCGAGGCTGAGCGGCTAACTGTGTTACCGACCGAGCTGCTAGAACTACGTACGCTAGCCACCGCAGAACTTGCCGTTGCGGCGTTTCTCTCCGCCGGAGCATTCTCCCAAATCTCATTACCCTGGCCGGAGAAGCTTCTGGCACCGGTCGTCGTGCCCGCGGATCGATTTACGCTGAAGGAGTGCCACTGGCCGTCCGGCCGAACATATCCGCCTGCCGCGGTTGAGGGAGCCTCGCCCCGCGCATTTGCGTAACCGGAATTGACCGCTGGGGAATAGTCGCTGGGTCTTTGGTACGATCCACTATTTGCAGATGCTCTGCCATTCGCATAAGACCCACCGCTGGGGCGCGCTACTGAGCTAGGCACGCCGCGCGAGAAACTTCCCCCCATGCTTGGAGACGAACCGCCACCTCGAAAGCTTCCACCGCTAATGTGGGAGCCCCCGCCGCCTCCGTGAAATCCACCGCCGCCGTGCGATCCTCCTCCACGCTGCGCGAACACAGGTGCTGTCACGCAAAAAAGGGCCATCGACAAAATCATCGACAGAGGAAAAAGGGAAGACCTTCGTTTGGTCATTTGAGTGGCCTCCGCAACAAGTGCGCAAAGCCTGCGGGCTTACACGGGGGCGGGCCCCGCTTGCACTATCTCTAGGTTGGATTCTACACCCTGTAGCTTGGTTGCATTTATTTATTCTGTTTCATCTCCGGTAGGGCCTACAGGTCGCCATCTTCCAGGTCATGGGTCGTTATAGCTTGAAACCCCTATTTGCTGGTAAACTACGTGCAAAGGGGGTCAGCCCATGCCCAGCAATGCCGATCTACTCACCGAAGCGATCAATCAAAAGAAACAGGTCACAGCATACTACGATGGACTCTATAGAGAAATGTGCCCGCACGTAATGGGCTGGAAGAACGGAGCAATGCACGTTCTTTCATACCAATTCGCTGGCCAGAGCAGCAGTGGTTTGCCGCCAGAGGGTCAGTGGAAATGTATGGACGTGGATGGACTATCTCAGCTAACTGTCCGAGATGGGTTATGGCATACTGGCACAACACATGGGCAACCGCAGACATGTGTTGACCAAATTCTAGCCGAAGTCCCTTACTGAGCGTTCTTGAATCTAGCGTATTCTTCTGCGCGATCTTTGGCAGATGGACCGCAGAAGATTGCGACAAGCGCATCCCCCGCTTTAATATCCAAAGCCTCTACGCGCCAGTCAGATGTCTGCTTTTTGTCTTGGGAAACAGTATATTGCAGGGCGGTTTGTACTTGCATTTTCGCACACTCCTAGAGTAGATTTAACCCACTCTGGCGAGCGGTGCGATACCCGATTGGCGTCGGGCACCGAGAAGGTTAGCTTAGATTCCCGCGTTTAGCAATTCCTGAATATCCCATAGATGATCGGTCGCGTTTGCGGCCATTGCGGGAGTAACTCGCAAGCTGGTGTGAATCTTCACAAAATTGTAGTGCGCGAAGTAAATCCATAATGCTGCCTCTAGGTTCTCAACGCGGCGGCTGAAAGCATTCGTTAGCCGGGTCAGACGGCGGCAGAATAGGCGGCAATTCAGATTGTTCCGCTCTGCATAGGATGTGCTGATATGTTCGATCTTAGGATTGCCAATGATGGGCCGTGGTTGCGCTCCAGAAAGCTCTAAACGTCCGTCGCGCTCTTCGTAGTGCTTGATTAACATTCCGAAATTCACAGCGTTGCCAAAGGCGTATTCGACGGCTCCCACATAGGCGCGTAGTCCGTCACTGGTGATCTGCGGTATATTCGACAATCTGCCAGCTAGGTCCATCATAAAACTTTCAGCCGTGGCTAGGTCACGCTTTCCCACAGCGAACGAGGGAACGAGTTTGGTCTGTGCATCAGTCGCAAGGAAAATCCAAGCGTCTCCAATGAATTGTTCGCTCTCCCGGTCCGCTTCGGTAAGGTTGCGTTCCTTTTTTCCAACGTGGTGAACCAATTCGTCCACTTGGATGTAATTTAGGTGTAGGTTTCGGAGCTTTGACTCCATGACGCGCTTGCAGAGCTTTCCAGCGTGTCGGAGCACTCGCAGCACGGTATTCTTCTGGACGTTGCACAGACGGCCCGTAGAGCGCACAGAGACACCTTCCACGAGGCAGTTCACGATCTGGACGATCTTCTCAGGCGGGAGCTTTAGGCCAGAGTATCCTGTAAATCGGCGCTCCGAAAAGAATCCTCGGCATCCGATACAACGGTACATTGTGCTCAGTGCGTGACCGTTCTTTTGGTGAATCTTGTATTGCTGACTCTCACAGTGAGGGCAGTTCATGTTCCGTCTCCAAGTGTCAGATTTGGCCTGCCCCTTTTCAGGGGCATTGACACTGGTGGTGGACGGGCATATAAATGGAAATAGAAATGGGGTTGCATCGCTTCGCCGCCTTGCGCCTCAATTTCTTCGGGCTTACCGCTGCTGAAACAGCGGTAAGCCTACTTTCTCTATCTACTCTTTTTTGCCTTCATAGCCTTGCAACTTGTCGATCATTCCAAATACAAATTCCCGATCGGTGGGATTCAGGTCGAAAACATTCACGGACAGTATCAAAGTTAATTTCCCACCACTCTTCAAATCAATCGTTTTGGATGTCCCTTGGTGTGATTGTCCATTTGACACTTCCGTATTCACTTCTTCGCCGTCCTCTCCATTGGGTTCTTTTTTCTTGCGCGTATACGGTGCTCTTTGGAGCAACAACGGAGAGACAGGAATTTCAGCATATTTGGCAGCTTTCAAGAAGAAAAAGCTAACTTTCTTCTGGGTCGCTCCGGTCATCCCGTATTCAGCCATCAATTCGGAAAAGCGACGCGGAGACATATTCTTTAGGCCAGCGGAGATAAGCGGTTTGTAACTGCCTTCAAGAATCTTCCGCAAGGTGGCTTTTCTATTGGCCTTGTCTTCCACTAGCGACTTTAATGAGGTAGTAGCAGTTCCCTTATCGTCGATCAGTCCCAGGAATTTCAAAGCGCCTAGCAATTGAGACCTAATTGCCCCTGAATAGGTGGGCCACGCGGAACTGTCGATAGGTTGCGGCATGTGGCGCTCAAAGCCTTCTATTGCCGCTAGGAACGTCTTAAAGGGAACATAGGGAACAACCGCTTTTTTGTCCTCAGTCATGATGGTTCTCCTATTTCGATTATACTCTGTCCAGTTGATCTTATACCAGTATAATTTAATCCTTGTCAACAGAAAAGTGCATAAGGACAGATATTTTTTGAATCTACGAATCGGAATAGCTATCCTAATGGTGTCAGGAGGCACCGATGCAAAAGGGGCAGATCGTCACCGTCACGGATTATCAGGGTAAGAAGCTACGCAGGAAAGTGGTTGACGTAATTGGCGATGTCGTCTTGATCTGCAAAGAGGAAGAATACCCAGACGCCCAGAAACACAAATCACTTCCTTGGTGCGTTGGATTCAGGAAGCAATCGGTGAAGTCTGTAAACGAATGAGTGTGCTAAACTGCTCAGTGCGACGCATGGTGAAGTTCGGTATCGCATGGCAAGGACTGGTGCGGCAAGGCATGGTGAGGAATGAAAGGGAGCCGGAGAGATTCGGCTCCCTTTATTTTTCTAGCCTTCAAGCTATAACGACCCATGACCATCTTCCATGCTCGATAGTGAAGGAGACGCGGCCCATGCTATCCTCAACACAATGCACCAAGGATGGCCGTCATGAAGGGATTGTGGCTGATCGTTTGCGCGTTGGTTCTGGTTGGCGCGTCCTATGCGTACCAGGGCCCCTTCAAGGAGTACCCCTCCGTGGAATACGGCATGATGCAACTGCCTCCTGACTACAAGGAAAAAACGGAATTTGCCTTTGCGCGCCTGATGTATCCCCCCGGCTGGAATGACGGTTATCGCGGCAGGTTCGATGGCGACTGGCGACTGGGCCTTTCGCTATGGACTCAGGATTACCCACTGGCGGATCGCGATTTCTCCAAAGCCGTGCGCCGATTGACGCGCGTTCATACGCGGTCGGTGGAACAGGTCGTGGACCTGGATGATGGCGACGAGGTTTATGACTGGCCCTTCCTTTATGCCGTCCAGGTTGGTGAATGGGGCATCACCAATGCGCAGGGGGAAAAACTGCGCGATTACCTGTTGCGCGGCGGTTTCTTCATGGCCGACGATTTTCATGGCACGCTGGAGTGGCAGGTATTCGAGGAAAATATCAGAAAGGTTTTCCCGGACCGTCCCATCGTGGAAATTCCCAGCAGCGATCCGATCTTCCACACGATGTTCGACCTGGATGATCGCTATCGGATCACCGGCGCGGAACACCTGGCAGTGGGCTACAAGTCCGACGGCAAGGACGCCCACTGGCGCGGCATCTACGACGACAATGGCCGCGTGATGGTGGCCATTTCCTTCAACTCCGATATCGGCGATTCCTGGGAATGGGCCAACGATCCGCGTTACCCGCAAAAATTTTCCGACCTGGGCATCCGCATCGGCGTGAATTACGTTATTTATGCCATGACGCACTGAAAAACACGTGATTAGTGACTCGTGACTGGCAATTCGTGAACTACCTATCGGGCAGTGATTCCATACTGCTGGCAGCTCCGGAGGGGCGGTACAACGAAGCCCACCGCGGAAGCTGTGGGAAGGGCATTGTGGACACAATTGAAGCCCCGGAGGGGCGACACAAGGGCTCCTTAATGCGCTTTTGTTTGACTCGACATGCTCGAATTTCATACCATGTGTCACCCCTGCCGGGGTTCATGGTCATTTCTAACGCATTTCCCACCGTTTCCGCGGCGGGCTACGTTGTAACGTCCCTCCGGGACTTCCGGTAACATAGAATCGGTTCATCCCCCGGAATGGCGAGTCGCTTTGGAACATTTAATTTAGAATGTATCCATGAAGACCGTCAAGAAACGCCTCCACGAATACACTGCCTTTTTCGAAGCCAACGAGAATGGCGGGTACACGGTCACAGTTCCTTCCTTGCCCGGGCTTGTCACCGAAGGCAAAGACCTGGGTCACGCGCGGTCCATGGCCAAGGATGCCATCCAGTCTTACATCGAGGGGCTCAAGAAAGCCAAAGAGCCCATTCCGGTAGAGCGGGAAACAGCTCAGGTCAAAATTTCCGTCGTCGCGTAAGCAGAATGACAACTCCACCCAATCTGTATGGCCTTTGACTTTGCTGATCAGCAAAATCCAAGGCTGGCGCATTCGGCGAGGATAGGACGCCCGGATGTTTCCTGCCTGCGCTTCGGAAGAATGAGATACACTCCCCCATGTCTTTGTTATTTAATCGTGTCTATTATAAGGTAACTAAGGGAGGTATCGTGGCCGGGAGCTCAGCAGACGCCGCCATTCCAAATCAGATCATAATGCCACGATTATATACTTGACAAAAGTTAGGCATTGTCGTAACGTCTGTCCATGAGAGCAACACTCAATCTTTCTTCGGCTTACGGGATGCAGTCGCAACGGGCCGAAGCGTTCTCTTCAAATCTTTCCTTATGGAAGCCAACAGCTTCCGAGTTGGTATCTTGCGTAGTTCTTTGCGTTTCTCTTCCATTGGAGACCTCAATATGAATCTAGCAGACCTGATTACTCAATTCTCTACTGACGAACGATGCCGCGAACTGTTGCGCCGCCTGCGCTGGCCCGCTGGCGTTGAATGCCCACGTTGCAAGCAAGCCTCTATTGAACTCGAAACCGAGAAGGAACTCTTCTACTGCAAGGATTGTGATTACCAGTTCTCGGTCACTGCTGGCACAATCTTCAACGACAGCCACTTGCCCCTTACGAAGTGGTTTATGGCCGCACTGCTGCTCTGTGAGGCCAAGAAAGGCATCTCTGCCTGCCAAATTCAACGGACCATCGGAGTCAGCTACAAGACAGCGTGGTATCTCTGCCACCGCATCCGAGCCTCGATGGTTCAAGTAGACAAGCCCATGCTCGACGGCACCGTCGAAATGGACGAAACCTACGTTGGCGGTAAGGCTTTGGGCCGGGGGCACAGCGCGATGTACGACAACAAGGAAGTCGTAATTGGACTCAGAAAGCGTGGCGGCGATCTCAGGCTTTTCCACGTCAAAAACAACACATCGAAGACGCTGGCAAAATACATCAAAGAGAATGTGAGTGAAGATTTGGAAATGATCGTTACGGACGAATGGCGCGGCTATCCAAAGGCTATGATTCGGGCCGGAGTACACAAGCGGCAACACAAAACCATCAATCACAAATCGAAGGTTTACGTGGTCGGGGACGTTCACACCAATACCATTGAGAATGCCTTCTCGCTCTTGAAGCGCGGAATGATGGGGACTTGGCATCATGTCAGCGCGAAACACCTCTCGGCCTATCTCGAAGAGATGGAGTTCCGATTCAATCGCCGGAAGAACTCTGATTTGTTCTTGGACACGTTGCGTCATATGACTACCGCGTCTGCCTTAACTTTCGAGAAGTTGACGGCTTAATCGTTGGTGTTTTACCTGTAACGATTTTCCATCGTACAGAGCCGCCCTCCACGTACTCCCGATAACGGTCATGCTTGACCCTTGCGACTAGGGGATTACTCGTCATCCAGTAGTCGATCAAGCTGCGGCGAAAGCTACCCGCCGCAAGTTCGGTTTGGATCTCTAAGACTCGGTTGGGGGGCTCAACTGTCCATCCTTTGTTGTCTTTGTTTTTGGAGATTACAGATATAGGCCCTCCGCATCCATCAACATGCTCGTTGCATCTACTGAGCGCAAATATCCCAAATCTTATAGCTTCTTCCACCAAGATAAACTGACCAAACATTTGAGAGCATAGAAACTTTACCAATGATGAGCCTATACCTAGGGCCTCATAGATTCGAATTGGCCCCAAGTGCTTACTATCTGCCGTAACTCGGTACAGCTTTTTGACCATTTGCGGGCCGAACACGCCTATAATCATGGCCAATTCAGAATCTGGATATGCCCTTCGTGTCTGAGCGATAGCACTTTTTAATTTACCCATCAGCTTAATCTCATCAAAACCTTCGTTCCCCAATATCCCATCTAAAGTATCGTTGAAGCTGTCAGCAAGATCGGCTTCTCCGGCTGATGCTATTGAAATCCCCCATTCTTGACCAACTTGGTACGACCAAATCTTATCGACGTATTTTTTAGTCACCCCATCCGTTTCGAGAGAATCTGCAAGAATAACTATCCCATCCAAGCACTTCAGTCCCAGCGCAATTGTCATTCGCGGCTCCTTCTGGCGAAACCGCTTTTGCAGGAGGTATGATTGCTGCGGCTTCGGGATCATTCATACACCCCCGCCGCTCTTTTGTGAAGTATATAATCGCGCATAATGCTTGTTCTGGGTCTGGTGCTTGGTAGCCTCGTTGGTTTTCTTTCTGAAATTGCCAAGGAGCAATTTAGCCAACTTGAATCCCGGCACGTGGTAAGAGTGTATGCTCTTCCTGAGGCGAAAGTAGATTGCGATCAAACCTGGGAAAGCCCTCCGGCCCCTGCTGGACGCCCAAGCGAGTGCAGAAAATTAGCATTTTCGATAGTGAGGGAGGGTAGCGGCTCCGTCCCAGGTTTGGAGATTACGGTCGCATTGAAAAACCACACGACTTGGATCGTCTCGACGAGCACAGACGCCAAGCCCGACTCGTTCCCGCCGAACATTGAAATTATCGATTCTTCTTCGAACGAACGTTTTTACTCTCGCACGATTGATATTGGTCAGTTTAGAAGTCCTCAGAGATTGCGCCTGAATGTGCTCATCGCCAGCCAGGAACAAATCCCTACACGTAGCGGAAGGATAGTACTGGCCTCTACCGATGAAAAGTTAGTTGTATTGGACGGACCGGACTACGCTACGTTCTATTTCATCATCTTGTATATCGCGGCCTTTGTGCTGATTGTGTCGATTGTGTCGGTTTTCGTGTTGTGGTCGCGACTCCAATCGTTAAGGACCACGAACATTAGGTTGCAGGATGAGTTAGCAAATTCAATAAAAAATGGGACGGAGAAGTCCAAATGAGTCATGCTCGGCGGTTTTTTTCGGTTCTGGTCGCCTCCTTGCTAGTATTTCAGGCAACGGCCAGTTATGGCGCTGACCCGCAGTCAAACGCAAGTCCAGCCTCAAGTCTCTCAGGCAGGGTCATTGCAAAAGGCGATTCGGGAATCGATGGAGTGAAGATTATCTGTAGCGCGCCGCAAAATGCCGTGTGCAGGCCCTCGGTTGTCTCTACCGACAAGGATGGAAGATTTTCCTTCTCCGAGGTTACACCTTCCACAAAGTACAGATTAACTTTTGAGCATGCGCGATATCTGCACACTGTAGCGTCGGGGGAGCCTGGAGAGCCGATGACTGTCCAGATGGAACCCTACCTCATCAGAGGTCGCATATTTGAAGATGGCTCGGTAATTAGGGTCCCCGATGCGAGCGTCACATGCGTGAAAAAGGAAGGCCCGCCACAAACAGAATGCTCTACTGCAACAGACAACGACGGTCGCTTCACGATACAGCCCCTGCAAGACATATTAGATCCGAGCACAACCTATGACCTCATAATTACTCACGGTCGCTTCCCAAGCTTAAGAATTCCCGACGTGAGAGTGTCCGATCCTCCGAGAGATATAGAGGTGCATCTCCAGATTCCAGTTACCGGTAAACGATACCCAGTGGAGACAAAATCAGGCTTTCTGATGGAGGTAAGCGTTATAAGAACTGACCCGAAAGGACTATTGGTGCGAGATGAAGATTCGCCTATTCGGGCTTTCCCCGGAGGACGATCGGGGAGGTCTTTGCAATATGAGCAAATTCAAACTATAGGCCAGTCCGTTAGGCAGTACCACACAGCTCGAAATCATTTCGTCTTGGTAGCGATCATCGTAGCGTCTGTTGCTACAGGATTGGCCATAGGTCACGCTTCCAGACGAGCGCAGACGCCCGCACCCTGATTGTCGATCCCTCCAAAAGAACAAAAAGCCCTTCCCGATAAAGGGAAGGGCTTTTTGCATTAGCGCTCTTTGAAACCTGGGCAAATTAGATCTGACAGAATCCTCCTGTGACGCACTCTTGACGTTTCTTGTGGCGGGTCCGGATTTTCGATCCCATCGGAATTTTACGATACGAATTCTCTTCCCAGCGTTCTTCATTTTCCTTGACCGGAAGTTCAGGAGCTTCCGTGAATTTAAACCCGTCCCTTTCCGCCGCGGTGGACGATGGAGCGGGCACCCGCAAATACAAAGGCTGGAGCACGCAGCACTGAAGATCAGAGTGAGTCAACAGCTGATCCACCTGCTATATTCTGCCGAACGCGAAGTATTGATTTGGCGCACAGTTCTAGGGCAAGTGCCAATCGTTCATCCTTTTCGGAAGGCCATCCCAAAATGTTGACGTGTCTCGGGTGAGGCTCTGGGTCGGGCAGGATTTTCAGGGAGAGGTCGGTAAAAATCTCCGCTTCAATGTCCGCTCGCGCGAGAGCAGGCTTGTTTCTCGCCCTCCCCGCCACATCGTCGCCAATACGCCAGATTTCTGTGTCAGACAAATTATCAATCCATACCGCCGATATCGCTAGATTAGTTGATGGAGGAAGGAAGGCTTGAGGCTTAGGCCGATCCGCGCTGAATTGTTTCTTACTAAAGATAAAGCGAGACAAAGTACTGAGTTGCTCCATTGTCTCTGAATCGATTGAGGTTGGGCTATCTCGTCGCCCGAGAAATACCTCGCATAACTTCTTGAGGGCACGCTTCAGAAAGCTGCTCAGTTCCATGAATTTTGCTTCTCTCTCCGAATCTGCCTGCGTACGCGATACGGCCAGATCGATTGAAACTCACGGAGAACATTTTGCCAGAAGGTCCAACCCAATCGAACGAAATATCTCCGTCGGCATCGGAGGCGACCTCAGGTAACGGTAAGGACCACGGTAATATCCGGGCGAATTGGAGGGCAGCATCGGCAGTGTAAATATCTACGGGGATTGAACCTTCTGCGAATACCTCAGAACCAGCCTCGCTCACAAGTTGGTCAATTTCTGCAGCGAGCGATTCGATTCTCGGTTCTGCAAAGTGCCGAAGACTCTCCTCGTGCAATCGGCCAATACTCAGGGCCACTTCGCTCGAGCCTGCTTCAGTACGCATACCAAAATTGTAAGTGCCATCGATCGTCGGGCAACATACCGTCATAAGCAGTGCTCCAAAGCTCGCTCAGTTATCGAAGAAAAGAATATTTGATTCTTAATATCACGGAGTCTATCTAACTGAATCCAAATCTCTGAAGCATCTACTTCAAGGGATACATTATACCAAACGTCTATATCTAGCACTACAGGAACAATGTTGTCATGCAGCGGTTCCAATGCCTGTGTCACAACCGCCGTGGTCCCGTCAGTCGAAAATGGGATCACTGTGCGTTGAAAGAATCCCGACAACATCTGTGGTAAATCAGGGGGAATTCGGGGTGCCGCCGTCAAAAAGAGATCAAAATCAATACCCATTGGCAAGCTGAGAACATTAATGTATCTCACCGCCAACCGCGAGACCTTTGCAGGAGAATTCCATTCCCGGTATTGTTCCCAAAGGATTCGAGCCGAAGATCTAGCCTCATTCCAATCTTGGTAGCCCTTAAGGATGCTGAAGGTTGCACCATCTCGCCTGAACTGAACTACTCTGGACCCATCCGCTGTGGAATAGCGCCACCCGAAGCCCTCTTGCGCACTTCCAGGTAGTGGCAGCGGGGCCGACATGTCGGGACTGAACTGGATGGCAATTTTTCCACGTCTCATTTCGATTGGTACTTCGAAACCATCAAGTTGATGGACAGACAATTTGTCAACACTTGACACAGGCAATTCCTGGGAAATGCGGATATCAATCAATGCTTCCCTCAGAGGAGGCTTGGAAAGGCGTCTGTATTCAGCCACGGATCACTTGGATGTCAATTGTTTGATGAAAGCTAGACTCTAACAAACTAAAACCTCACTAGGGGCAGCAGGTCCAACTCCGACTCTAACTCAGGTGCCGACATTTAGATAGTATCTCCAGGATTTACTTAGGGCATTCAGCAAATATCGAATTATGGGTATTCAAAGCGCCATTGTGAAGGGTGCTCAACCGACAATGGATATTTAACCTAAATTTCGAAATTGAATAGAAGTTATCTCATAAACACATTTAAGTCTTTCCGAGCTTGCGAGTTATGCGAACAAGAGTAAATCAGGAGCATGGACCTAACCGCGGCGCAGTGGGAGAAACTCAAACCACTGCTTGCTCCGA